>OGWS01001212.1_pt1 | contig 21901 bp, 14 predicted proteins | sample 1576111 | NCBI WGS metagenome assembly OGWS01 (sample SAMEA3541534, study PRJEB24748) | human gut metagenome | biome: human gut; feature: human-associated habitat; material: faeces | place: China | collected 2012
CTTTGCAACCTTTTGGTTGATGCGGTAATAAGTAAACGGCTTGCCATAGTAATTGCCAATTCCCTTGACCGCCAAGGTCTTTGTACCGGCATTGACACTATCCTCAATGTCGATCATTTCATAATCGGCACCTTCCTGTAATAAAGTGCCGTCTGAAAGATAGACTGCATAGGTCGGTACATGAGACTTACCGTCATAGGTAAATTCCTGCTGATCCTGTGCAATACGCACCTGTGCATCCGCAAGAGATTTTCCTATATTAAAGGTTGCTTCTCGGCTTTCTCCATAATTACCTTTACCAGTAATTTTCACAGTTGGTGCCGCATCTGCATCATCCTTTGACGCAGAGTTTGTATTATTTTTAAAGGTCACATCATAATCTGTTCCCTTCGTAAGTTCAACACCTCTTGTTGTATCTGTAACAACTAACTTCGGTTCTACTGCAGATCCAGTATAATCCATATCCGGAACGGATACCGTAATATCCTCTGCAGCAATGGATTTTGGTTCTACCGTAAAGGTAGGGTTCAAAGAGCCATAGAAGTTATCTTTTCCAACAATTGAAATATTGTACTTTCCTGCATCTCTGATGCCGTTGCCATAATTGATTGTATAGTCGATATCTTTCTGCAGGATATAAGTGGTACCATCACCAATTGGACAGCTCACTTCTACTTCCGGTGTGATTACTTCACCTGTATAAATGACAGATGTCTTATCTAATTTTACGGTTCCACCGGCAAGATTTACCTTTGTTACTTCAAATTCGGCACTTCTGGTTCCCATGTAATTGCCCATACCGGTAAATGTCGCAGATGCTTTACTGCCAGCAGAAACCTGCTCATTGTTGGAAAGTGTATAAGTGTAATCCACGCCTTCCTGCAAGGTATGTCCGTTATAAGTCAGGCTCATCTGCGGAACTACCGGATGTCCCCCGGCATAACCGGTGTCTGAAACCTTGACATTAATGTCACTTGCAGAAAGATCTTTCTGTGTGATCGTAAAGTATTTTGTCACGGCACCATAATAACTTCCTGCACCACTGATGGTCACAGATGCGGTTCCTACATTGAGGTTCTCTGCATAACTTACATTATAGTCCTTGGTCAGTGTCAGTGTCTTGCCACCATAGGTCACAACTACATTGGGCTGGATGTAATCTCCGGTGTAAGTCGTAGTCAGACCGGACAACTGACCGTCTAAGGTAATGTTCATGCCCGGATCTGCCAGATTGATACCCTTGATCTCGAAGTTTACAACCTGATTGCCGATAGATGCGCCATCTATGCTATTGATAACCACGGATGCTGTACCCGCGTCGATATTATTGGTATAGGTAAGACTATAGTCAACGCCTTTCTGCAAGACTTTTCCTGCACATGTTACCTGTGGTATCGGCTTGACCTCGCTGCCGGTATAAGAATAGGTATCATTCAAACCGGTAACCGTCGCCTTGGACAGATTATAATAAATATTAAAACGTGCTGTCTTGGAGCCGGTATAGTAAGTATCTGTACCGGAAACCTGGCGGATCACAATACTACCACTATTCGTACCAACATCTACATTGTTGCCGTACTCTATGGTATAATCTTCGCCCTCTTCCAATACCTGTGAACCAAACTGGACGATCGGTGTCGGCTTGATCTGCTTTCCGGTATAGTCATACTGATCATTGACATTGATCACTTCCACATTTTTCAGATCTCCAACAACCCTGATCGGGATCGTCTGACTTCCGATGCAGTAGTTCTTTCCGACAAAGATCAGTTGTCCCTCACCCGGTCTGTCACAGTTATACTGCTGGATCTCATAATTGGAAGAATCCAGATACATGGTATTCATATTTCCCGAACTGTCTACATTAGACTGGTTCTGATAGGTAATGCTGATACCGGCATCGGAGAACTGTAAGGTTCCGTTTGCCTGTAAACTATAGGTGGTCTGATATCCGCCAATGGTAAACTGACTGGTATTGCTCAAATTACCAATGATATTAAATCGCGCCGTCAGGGTTCCGCTGTAAGCACCTATTCCTTCAATCGCAATGGTCGCTCTACCCGGATTGACATTGTTACTATAAGTCAATGTATAATCTGTATTTTCTTTTAATACCACATCCCCATACATAAGGGAAAGGCTTGGCGTGATCTTATCTCCGGTATACATCTGATCCGGGATCGCCTCTACTGTCACATTATCAGAAATACTCTTGGTAACAATAGAGAACTTCAAGTTGATCGTTCCGCTGTAGTTACCAATACCCACAATCATAACGGTAGGTGCATCTGCATCGCTCTTATCTGCAATGTTGATATTGTTCTTGTAGCCCTGTACCTTGTAATCCACATCCTGTTTCAAGACAGTTCCTGCGGTATTTGTGATTGTAATGCCACTGATATCCGGCTTGATCTCTTTTCCGGTGTATGTATAATCCGGCAGGGTGGTTGCGGACGGTGTACATGCGCTCAGGTCACTTGCCACGATCGTATAGGTCTGGCTCAGGGTTCCGCTGTAATGTCCGATACCCTTTGCCTGTACGGTATATGTACCAACATTTGGTCCTACCTCCGTCGCCGTGAACTGATAATCGGTCCCCTCAACCAACTGAATGGTCTTGCCGGATGCATTGTAGGTCACCTGGATCTGTGGTGTGATCTTATTTCCATCATAGACATACTCAAAGCCTGCCTCCGGATGGTTCGGATCAATGTTTGTAACGGTTACGGAAGACTCATTATCCAAAACAACCATGGTCACATAGTAGCGCTTGGTAATGGTTCCATAGTAGTCGCCAATACCTGTATAAGTGATAACAACGCTCTCTGTAGATCCCATACCACCGGCCTCGGTCGTATAGGTGACGGTGTAATCGGTATCTTCTTCCAGATCTGTTTCCTTGCCGTCTGCATCCGTGTAGGTCAGTTTCGATACCGGTTTGATACTGTTGCCATCTGTATCTCTGCCCCAATATGGTACATAGTAGTCCCCGGAAGATGCCGGTTTTAGGGTAGAGTCATCATAAGGGTTATGCAGTTCTACTACTCCGCCCAGTGCCAGATTGCTTCCGATCGTATAGGTGATATTTCTGCTTCCGGTATAATTGCCAATACCTGTGATGGTTGCAATCTTTCCCTCGCCGGAAGTCTTACTGTCCTCACCTACGGATACAGTGTAATCGGTATCCTGTGTCAGAACCTTATTATTTAAGTTGGTGTTTACTACATTTACAACCGGCAGGCGATAGTCACCATTCTTAACCAGTTTCTGTGTATCTGTGATCGTAACACCGCTTGCTTCGGATGTAATGTCCTTTGGTGCGATCGTGTAGTAAATGGTCACAGTAGAACCACCATAATTTCCTTTTCCGGTCACCACGATTGCCGGTGTCTTGGATGTGTTATTCTCATCATAACCTGCCGCGTTGATCGCATTCACGGAACTTGTCTTATAGTTTCCGCTCTTAGCGACTGTAGCGTCCCCATCCTTAACGGTCAGACTTGGCGAGATCGTTCTTCCTGTATATTCTGCAACATAGGTTGCCAGATAAGTATTCTCTGCAATCTGCTTGACCTCCTGTCCGCCCAGGATAAAGGTCAGATTTGAAAGCGACTTGGCAACAATGGAGAAATACTCGTCTCGTTCCTCCGTCAGGTTCTTCTCACCTGTGATGGTGATGGTTGCCTGACCAATGTTCTTATTATTACTGTAAGACAAGGAATAGTTTGCGTTTGAAATTTCACGCTTCGTTCCATCATCATCCTGATAATATAAGGTAATATCCGGTTTGATCTGATTTCCGGTATAAATCTGATCTGCGATCTTTTCCGGTTCTACAACCACATGACTATCTGTCAGACTCAGTTTTTGGATGGTAAAGGTAGCCTTTACACTACCGGTATAATTGCCAATACCATTTGCATAAACAGTTGCTGTTCCGGCATTGGTGTTATCCTCGTAGGAAAGTTCAAAATCCTGTCCTTCGACATAGGTCTTACCTATCTTGGTCAGAGTATATTCACCGGAAGATAAGGTAATCTCTTTTCCTGTATAGGTCTTCTTTGTAGAAACATTCAAAGTACCACTGATAGTCTGTGGCTTGATGGTAAAGGTCACGCGGATCTCTTTACCACTGTAATTGCCTGCACCCTTGATGACGGCAACCGCCTTCTGGTCATCTGTGCTTGCATTGATATTATTCTCATAGGAAACGGTATAGTCTGTTTTTGCTTTTAGCCAACTGCTGCCCATTTTTACGGAGACCGTTGGCTGGATCTCAGAACCTGTGTAGGTTGCTGTATAATCACTGGCATAACCATCATCATATGTGACGCTGTTATTTCCAATGCTGACAACCGCAGCCGTCTCAAAATCACCAAGGATCTGATACTGCTTTGTCACAGTACCCTGGAAGTTATTTCCGGCACCTGAGATTTCCACACTCATGGTACCAATGGCTGTATTCTTGCTATAGGTTACTGTATAATCCTGATCCTGAACCAGGGTATAAACAGAGTTGTCACGTGTTAAAGTAACTGTCATGACCGGCTCGATCTTCTTACCGGTATAGGCAAATGTAGTAGCAGCCACGCCATCGATGCTTGCCGTAATATCCAGTTTATCATCATCCTGTGCCTGCTCCAGATCACAACGGTTGATGTCAAAGCCTAAAACGATCGTTCCGGTATAGCCGTTTGCTTCCTTACCGGTGATGGTCACAGTTGCCCTGCCAACTTCTACATTGTTGGTATATTCAACATTACAATTATCGCCAAAGCCTTCGATCGCTTCGTTTGTTGTGGCATTCTTAAAGGTAACCGCCGGTTCCTTTGTCAAGCCGTCATAAGTATAAGAAGTCTGTGACAACTCAGCGCTTACGATCTGGCTGATATCAAACTTATTGTCAGATCCTGCCTTAATCTCATAATTATTGTAAATCTGTGCTCCTGTATAATTGCCAATACCGGTTACGGTAATATCGTACAGATAAACCAGTTGTCCGCTTTCTACCTGATTTCCTTTTAATACTGCTTCCGCTGTATAGTCCGTCCCAAAAGTAAGAGTCTTGCCCTCATCGGAATAGATACCGTTAGTGACCGTGTTGGATGCAATATCTACACTAAACTGTGCACCCGCATCCTTTGGCAGAGCCTTTCTACCGATCGTATAGGTCAGTTCCTTGCTATAGCCTGCATAATCACCAATACCTGTGATCTTTGCGACTGCTTCCCCTGCGCTGGTACTGCCATTATAGGTCACATTATACTGACTTCCCTGTGTTAAAACTGTACTACCGCATTTTACAGTAACTGCCGGTTCTACCGCTTCTCCTGTATAAGTATAAGTTCCTTCTGCGATGGATGCCTCTAAGATATTGACTTTGATACTTGCAGTACTGCTTGTTCCGACTGCTGATACTGTCACATTTCCGCTGCCACTGGTCACATCTGCATTAAGAGAAATCGTTCCATCTGCATTTACCGTAAATGGCGCACCTGCATCTACCGTATAGGTAAGTGTACGTTTCAAGGCTGGTGAAAGGCTTGCCTGAACCGCTGTCTGTGTGTCTGTTGCGTCTATGGCGATGGTAGATTGACCGGCAGTGACAGTGGTGTTATCTGAAACTGCATCCGCGCCTACATCAGAAAGCCCGGTCTCTATCATACCGTCACGTCCATCCCAGGCGCCTTCATAATAATAGCCGCTACCGGATGCCCTATAGTAATAGATAGCATCGCTGACACTGGTGAAGTTAAAGACAACCGCATAGGTCTCACCGGAAGATAAATAAATTCCCGCTCCGCTCAGATCCAGAGAAAGTTCTCTTGCAGATGCGCTCTCCGATGTTCCATCCATATGCTGCTGGGCACTGGTATAGCGTAAGACTCCACTGGTCGGATCACTGGCATCTGCCAGATTTTGATAGACCGAAACGGTATAATCTACGCTCTGCGCCACATCCATGTCCACTTTCATGGCTGCACGATCCAGCCTCTGATAATCTTTTGTCGCGCTGCCAATCTGTGCATATTGTCCTTCTTCCAGCAATGTTTCGCCAATATTTGACGTGTAGTCCGCAAACAGATTGCTTCCGATCGACAATGTCGAGACAACCATCAGCGCCGCCAACACTCCTGCTAAGATTCTTTTCTTTACATCCTTGTACATACTCATAGAGCCCCTTTCACCAAGTTTTTCTCTATTTTTCACGCCCATCCAAGGGCATAGTTAGACTTATTCTATTTCCATATCGACCTATCCTATTCAAAACTTTACCTTTTTCTGTAAAATTATCTTCCACAGCAAATAAAAACCATGCCGGGAGCACAAAGCCCCTGACATGGTTCCTATGGTCATTTCTATTATGCGTTCACGATCTTTCCGGTATATAACTGGTAGTATTTACCGCCCTCGGCGATCAATTCGTCGTGGTTACCGCGCTCAATGATACGTCCCTGGTCTAAGACCATGATACAATCACTGTTTCGGATCGTTGACAGACGATGGGCAATGACAAAGGTCGTTCTGCCTGCCATCAATTTATCCATACCATCCTGTACGATCTTCTCTGTTCTCGTATCGATCGAACTTGTCGCCTCATCAAGGATCAGTACCGGCGGATCTGCAATGGCTGCTCTAGCGATCGCCAAAAGCTGTCTCTGCCCCTGACTCAAGTTAGCACCGTCACCGGTCAGTACCGTATCATAGCCATTCGGCAGTTTGTGAATAAAACTGTCTGCATTGGCGAGTTTTGCTGCTGCATGCACTTCCTCATCCGTTGCATCCAATTTACCGTAGCGGATATTATCCGCCACCGTACCGGTAAAGAGGTGGGTATCCTGCAATACGATACCAAGTGAATGACGCAGATCATCTTTTTTGATCTTATTGATATTGATACCATCGTAGCGGATCTTGCCGTCTGCAATATCGTAGAAACGGTTGATCAGATTGGTGATCGTCGTCTTTCCGGCACCGGTCGCACCGACAAAGGCAATCTTCTGTCCCGGTGTCGCAAACATCTTGATATTGTGCAATACCGTCTTGCCCGGTTCATAGGCAAAATCAACATCATCAAAGACCACATCGCCTTCCAATTTTACATAAGATGTCGTGCCGTCTGCCTGATGGTAATGTTTCCAAGCCCACATACCGGTACGCTCGCTTGTCTCAACGATCTGTCCGTTTTCTTCCTTGGCATTGACCAGAGTAACATAACCTTCGTCATCTTCCGGCTTTTCATCCAAAAGTCCAAAGACACGTTCTGCACCCGCCATAGCCATAACGATAAAGTTCAACTGCTGGCTGACCTGCATGATCGGCATATTCAGACTCTTATTAAAGGTAAGGAAACTTGCCAGACCACCCAGGGTAAAGCCGCCAAATCCACCGATAGCAAGGATACCGCCGACAACGGCAACGATCACATAACTGACATTACCAATCTGTGCATTGGCAGGTCCCAACATATTAGAATACATATTTGCCTGATAAGCACTGTCAAAAAGTTCATCATTCAAGGCATTAAATTCTTCGATTGCTTCTTTCTCGTGGCAGAATACCTTGACAACCTTCTGGCCGTTCATCATTTCCTCGATGTTACCATTGACACGTCCCAGGTTTCTCTGCTGCTTGCCAAAATATTTGCCGGAATTTCCTGCCAAGAACTTTGTCACCAAAAGCATGATGGCTACCATGCCAAGTGTGACCAGGGTCAGCGGGATACTCAGTCTGATCATGCAGACGATAACACCGATAATGGTGACGCCGGAGTTGACCATCTGCGGAATACTCTGGCTGATCATCTGACGCAGGGCATCAATATCATTGGTATAGATGGACATGATATCACCGTGCTGATGGGTATCAAAATAGCGAATCGGTAATTCTTCCATATGAACGAACATCTCATCGCGCAGGTCGCGCAGTGTACCCTGTGTCACCTGTGCCATGATAAAGTTGTAAAGGAAGGCACATACCACGCCTAGTGCGTAAAAGCCTGCCACGCGTCCGATTGCTGCCAAAAGTGGTCCAAAGTCCACACTGTGTGCTTCGACCATCGGTGTAATGTAATCATCGATCAAATTCTGCATGAACATGGTTCCCTGCAAAGAACAGAGCACACTTGCCAGAATACATACTAAAACAATGATCAAATGGATGCCGTACATCTTAAAGATGTAGCGTGCCAGTCTGACCATAATATGTTTGTTTACCTTGAGGCTTCCCTTGCCTCTCGGAGCTGCCTGTTGTCTTGGCATATTACTCACCCTCCTTCTCATCAAAATCGCCCGAACCGCCGCCGGTCTGGGATTCATATACATCACGATAGATCTCATTGCTTTCCAGTAATTCCTCATGGGTGCCAATGCCATCAATGCGGCCATTATCCATCACAACGATACGGTCTGCATCCTGTACGGAGGAGATACGCTGTGCGATGATCAGTTTGGTCGTACCCGGGATCTCCTCACGGAAAGCCTTACGAATCTTGGCATCTGTCGCCGTATCGACCGCACTGGTACTGTCATCCAAGATCAATACCTTGGGCCGCTTCAACAAGGCTCTGGCAATACAAAGTCTCTGACGCTGTCCACCGGAAACATTGCTGCCTCCCTGCTCGATATAGGTATCATAGCCGTCCGGGAAACGCTCGATAAACTCGTCTGCACAGGCAAGTTTACAAGCCTTTTGGCACTCCTCGTCCGTCGCATGTTCATTTCCCCAGCGCAGGTTCTCATAGATGGTTCCTGAGAAAAGGACATTGTTCTGTAAAACAACAGATACCTGATTACGGATGACTTCCAGATCGTAGTCGCGCACATCAATATCGCCGACCCGGACTTTTCCTTCCGTCACATCATACAGACGCGAGATCAGGTTGACCAGTGTAGATTTGGCACTACCGGTTCCACCCAAAACGCCGATGGTCTCACCACGTTTAATATGAAGGTCGATATCTTCCAACACAAATTCTTCTGCATCCTTTTTGTATGCAAAATTGACATGATCGAAATCAATATCTCCGTTTGGCACTTCCATGACCGGATTTTCCGGATTCACGATCGTTGCTTTTTCATTTAAGACTTCTGCCACACGGTTGGCATTTGCCACACTCATGGTGATCATAACAAATACCATAGAAAGCATCATCAGACTGCCCAGGATATTCATACAATAGGTAAGCATACTCATGAGTTCACCTGTGGTAAAGGTAGAGGTCACGATCATCTTTGCTCCCAGCCAACTGATAAGCAGGATACAGGTATAAACCGTTGTCATCATGACCGGTGCATTGCAGGCAAGAATACGTTCTGCTTTTAATAAGAACTTGTAGATATTTCCACTTGCCTTCTGAAATTTTTCTTTTTCAAAATCTTCTCGCACATATGCCTTAACAACACGGATACCGGAAATATTTTCCTGCACGCTGGCATTCAAGTCATCATATTTCTTAAATACATAATCGAAGATCTTGGTCACGCGTGAAATGATCAAAAAGAGGACACAAGCAAGAATCAAAACTGCGATCAGATATACACTTGCCAGACGCGGGCTGATGTAAAAGGACATGATCATGGCAACGATCAGACTTGCCGGTGCACGCATACCCATACGCAGGATCATCTGATAAGAGTTCTGTAAGTTTGTCACATCGGTTGTCAGTCTGGTGACCAGACCCGCCGTAGAATATTTATCGATATTCTCAAAGGAGAAGGTCTGGATATTGGCAAACATGGATTTACGCAGGTTTCTGGCAAATCCGGCAGACGCCCTTGCTCCGTATTTTCCTCCCATCATACCAGCCCAGAGTCCAACGAGGGCTGCTAAGATCATGTAAGCACCGATGACAAAGATATGATGCATATCTCCCTTGTTGACACCTTCATCAATGATGGATGCCATCAATAGCGGGATGACCATTTCCATCGCCACTTCCACAAGCATAAAGATCGGTGTCAGTATCGAATCTCTGGTAAATTCTTTTACCTGTGCAAGTAATGTTTTTAATACATGCATTATTTTTCCCTTTCCTTTCCTATTTTTTCTCCATCGGAAGCGATCTCCACCTCCAGTTGTTTCTTAATCTGGCTCAACATGGCAAAGAGATCTTTCTTTTGTTGTTTGCTCAGCCCGACCACCAGTCTTTCTTCCATGCTGTCAATACTGATCTCAATATTGTCATGGAACTTAATCCCGGCCTCGGTCAGTTCAATCTTTTTCAGACGGGCATCCCGCTCCACAGAAACACGCTTGATGTAACCGTTCTTCTCAAGACTCTGTAAGGCTGCTGTCACAGAGGACTTTGCCATATGAAAATCAGCCTCCATATCCTTTTGAAAAATCTCCCGATCCCTGTGATGATAAAGATAACCGATCATCCAGCCATGTGTGGCTGTGACCGTATCCACACCGGCATTCAGTATGCTTTTCTGCCAGATATTCTTATCCAAAAGACGACTTAATTCTTTGATCTGATAGCCTATCTGTTCTTCATTTCTCACTTTCTCCTCCTTGATGCCAAGCACCCGTTTCTTAATCTTTGTTAATAGTTCAATACCAAACTGTTCGTTTCTGAACTGTTCGGTTTCGAACTATTATAGAGCGATTGCCTTTTCTTTGCAAGAGGATAATTTCTACAAAAACTTATTTTTTCTCCCTTGTCTCTTGGTCAAATTGCCATAAGCCCCTGTCGGATTCTATACATTTCTTTTTCTTATGATACTTTCTACTCACTTGTTGTATATTTGGGCAAAATAATGTATAATGCCTATATTATTATTTGCAAAATGCAGGAGGGGTACCAATGGAACACACAAGCAAGGACTTACGTGTCCGCAGAACACTGAAAGCCATTCGTAGTGCATTTTACGAGTTGGTATTGACCAAGAACTATTCTGACATTTCCATTACCGAGTTGACAGATCTGGCTGAGATCAACCGCAAGACATTTTATTTACACTATTCTTCTTTGGACGATCTGGTCAAAGAAGTAGAGCAGGAGATCGTAGACCACATTTTACAGAATGTCCGCATGAGTGCAGAGCAGATGGATGTTGCAGGCTGTGTCGACAATTTTTATCACTATCTGGATGAATGTGATGAGGTACAGCAGAAACTCCTCTGTGATTCCCATTATTATTTCTTCTATGAGGATGTCACAGATGCTGTGTTAAAGAGCAATGCCTTTTCCAGGTTCTTTGAGATGACAAAGCACCCGGATATCGTTCGTTCTTATTCAATCTGTATTACCTTTATCTACCGTAACTGGTTAAAGAACGGCAGACCGATTCCGCTCGACGAACTCATCGAATACGCCAGCATGATCATTGCCAAAGGCTACAGCGGCATCATCGAAAAAGAAGCCTAAAATTCTTACATAGACAAACGAAACCCCACAGATCTGATACAATCTGTGGGGTTTTTAAAATCGGCGCGACAGGATTTGAACCTGCGACCTCTGCGTCCCGAACGCAGCGCTCTACCAAACTGAGCCACGCGCCGTCTTGTATATGCAAGACAGTCCTTATCGCGAACTGCCTTGCTATTATAATACATCTAAAAATAAATTTCCAGCCTTTTTCCTAATTTTTTTCATTAAGATAAAAGCATACGAACGGCTCCATAGATACCGGCGTCATTTCCAAGCGTTGCAAGTACGATCGGTGTGTCCTTGCAGGCATGGAAGACCTGTGCCTTAAACGGCTCCTGCAAAGCGTCGATCAGAATCTGTCCTGCGCGGGATACACCGCCTCCGATGATAAAGGCATCCGGGTTGACAACGCAACCGATCTTTGCCAGCGTTGCGCCAAGCATACCGCAGACCTGGTCAACCACGTCGCAAGCCACCTTATCTCCTGCTCTTGCACAGTCAAAAACATCCTTTGCGGAAACAGCTTCCCCAAAAGTGCGAAGTTTACTGTCTTCTGACGTTCCGGCAAGGGCACGCTTTGCCATACGTACGATACCGGTTGCAGATGCATACTGCTCAATACAACCGTAATGACCGCAGTTGCACGCCTCGATCTCCTGCTCATTGACAACGATATGACCGATCTCTCCTGCGGCTCCGTTTGCTCCGGTAAGGATATTGCCGTCGATGATGATACCACCGCCAATACCGGTTCCCAGTGTTACCATAACAATGCTGTTGTAGCCTTTTCCACTGCCCATCCAGTTTTCACCCAGGGCTGCCACATTGGCATCATTTCCAACTTTTACTTTCATACCGGACAACTTGCCCAGTTCCTCAGCCAGCGGTACGATATCCCAGCCAAGATTGACGGCACGGTTGACCACGCCATCCTTGTCTACGGCTCCCGGTACACCGATACCGATACCCTCAACCATATCCTTTGTCAGATCATTTTCTACCATCTTGCCATGTACTGTGGCTGCGATATCCTGTAAGATGTGTGCGCCTTTTTCTGTCGTATCTGTCGGGATCTCCCACTTTTCCACTAAGGTGCCATCCATCTCGAAAAGTCCCATTTTGATCGTAGTTCCGCCTACGTCTGCGCCAAATCCGTATTTTTTCATGCTATCTTCCTCCGTCTTTCTCACTCATGCCTTTCATTGTATGTCATTCGCCCGTCTCTGGCAAGGCATTTTCTGTTGTATTCGTCTGTCCCAGATCGGTCAGGGTCTGATCCAGCGGATGCACAAAGTCGATCGGCTCCAATCCCTCATGCAGCCAGGACATAAAGGCGTACCAGATCTTGCCCGGATAGGTGCCTCCGCCCAGTCCCGGCACTTCTTTTGGGATGTCATAGCCCACCCAAACACTGGTCGTATAGTATGGCGTGTAGCCGACGAACCAGCCATCCTTGTTATCGTTGGTCGTTCCCGTCTTACCGGCGCATGGCATATTGCCGAGTGAATAGCCCCGTCCGGTGCCGGAAGTGATGACCGTCTGCAGCATATCCGTCATCTGACGGCAGGCGTTTTCTTTATAAACGACACTGGCGGTCTGGTCTGCCTGATAGAGCACCTGTCCATCCGCATCCGTGATCTTGATGATACAGGTCGGATTGCGGTAGCCGCCATCATTTTTGATCGTTGCATATCCCTTTGCCATTTCCAGCGCGGATACCCCATTGGTAAAACCGCCCACAGATGCCGGCAGACGCTTGTCATTGGCATCCAGATTGGAAAACTGCATGGATTCCAGATAGGAGATTCCCACTTCCGGTGTGATCTCTTCAAAGATCTTCCAGGCAATCGTATTCTTGGAAAGGGCAACCGCCTGCCGGAGGGTCATTGCCCCGGAATAAGTACCATCACCATTGACCGGTCCATTCTCGATCGGTTCGTCGACCACAATGGTATCCGGTGTATAGCCCCGCTCCAATGCCGGCGTATAAACAATCAAAGGCTTGATCGCACTTCCCGGCTGTCGGAAACTCTGAAAAGCGCGGTTTAAGGTATAGCCCTCGACATCATCCTGACTGCGCCCGCCCACAATAGCACGCACCATGCCGGTCGTATTGTCAACGCAGACCGATGCCCCCTGCAAGGTATAGATACCCTCATCATTTTTTTCATCAAAGCCACCTAAAATATAGTCGATCGATGCCTGCAGCCGGCTCTGCGCCTCCAGATCCAGTGAGGTATAAATGCGGTAGCCTCCGGTAAATAATTTGGCATTACATTCATCATAGAGCGTCTGATACTCGCGGTCGTAGGCTTCTTTTTCCGCATCATCCGAAAATACCGTCTGAAACTCAAAGCCCTCCAGTTCCATCAGCGCGCGGGTCGCACAATAATAGGTAAAGGTCTCCGCGTAGTTATTCTTGATCTCATCCTTTTGCACCGTCTCGATCTTTTCCGCCTTTGCCGTCTCGTAGGAATTTTCCGAGATGACCTTGTCTTCCAGCATGGATTTTAAGATACGATCCCGTCTTGCTTCCGTCTTATCCGGGTTGGTCAAAGGATTGTATAAGGTCGGATTGTTGGGAATGGCGCACAGATAGATCATCTGTGAAAGGGACAGATGGCTGACATCTGTGCCAAAATAGCCCTGCGCCGCCGCCTCGATCCCATAGTAACCATTGGCAAAATACACATTATTGAGGTAGAACTCCAAAATATCCTCTTTGGTATATTTCTTTTCCAGTTCTACCGCAATATACATTTCCTCGATCTTTCGTTCCCAGGTCTTTTCGTTGGAAAGAAAGACCGTACGCGCCAACTGCTGGGTAATGGTACTTCCGCCCTGGGTCACCTCACCGTCCTGGATCATGGCGATCATGGCACGCATAATGCCCCGGTAATCAATTCCCTTGTGCTTGTAAAAGCGCTTATCCTCGGTACTGATGATTGCCTGCTTGATGTAGACAGGAATGTCTTCGTATTCTATGTAGTAGACATCCTTTTCCCCTTTGAGCACCGACAGGGTAGTACCATTGACATCGTAGGCAATACTGGTCTGGTTCTTGCGGAAAGTATCCTTGGAGGAATGGGAAACCAGGCTGACCGCCTCCGTTTTCATGGCACTGACCTTGGCAGCATAGCCTCCCGCATAATAATAAGCCACTGCCGCTACCACCAGCAGCATCAATATCATTTGAAATTTTAAAAAGCCCCATATCTTTTGGGAACGTGTTTTTTTCCTGCGTTTTTTCATGCTCTTATTTTACACGTTAGCCCCAAACGACACAAGGCATTAAAATTAGTCTTTTTTACAGATGATCTTTGTCTTTGATGGGTCGACCTTATCTTTTTCCAGAATCAGTTCGTCGATGGATTCTGCTGTGATCTGCCCTGATGTCGGGTTGATCACACTGTCGATCTTGCTGGTGATCTCTGCGTCCACCGTAGAATATTCAAAAGCAAGCGTCGTATGCAGAAGTTTGCAGTTCTTCATGACCAGATTGTCAATATAACACATACCCTGTAAACTCTCGATCGTACAGTTGATCAGTGTCAGATTTTTGGCATTCCAGCCCAGATATTCTCCTGAGATAAAGGAGTCATAGACCGTGATATTTTCACTGTTCCAAAAAGCATCCTTAGACAGGATATTAGAATTACGGATAGTCACATTGTGACAGCCGTCAAAACTATAATTTCCGACCAGATGCAAGCCATCGATCTCCATATTGTCGGTTCCCATGGCAAAATAATCGCCTTTGGCGCTGACCTGGTTCATGACAACATGATCGCAGTTCCAAAGTGTCTCCTCCGCATGTGGGAAAAATACATTATTTAAGGTCACGTCATTGGCGCGGCGCAAATTCTTCGGTGCCTCAATGGTCGTATTGGTCATGCTGATATGATCGGTATACCAGATGCCTGCTCTTGCCATGTCATACCAGGTACAGTCCTTGACTTCGACATTTTTACAATACCAGAGCGGGTATTTCCACTGGAACAATACATGCTCTAAATACAGGTCGGAACTCTCCTTGAGCGGCGATTCACCTTCACCGAATACCGTATCGTATATGTTGACATGATGGGAACCGAATAAAGAACGTTCGCCCTCATAATATGCCTGTCTGATCTCTTTTACATCACTCATTCTTTCTACCTCTTTTGTCTTTTCTATCTTCTTATTTCTATCTTTCTTATCTTTGCTCTTTATAGGATAGGACACCTGCTTTTAAACGTGCCAGTCCATCCAGAAGCGTCGCTTTCGGGCAGGCGATATTAAGACGCAGGAAGGATCTTCCGTCCCCGCGGTACTGGACACCGTGGGAAACAAAAAGTCCGGTCTTCTCGCGCAGATAATCTGCAAATTCCTGACTGTCTGCCGCGATCTTACTGCAATCCAGCCACAAAAGATAGGTTGCCTCCGATGGCAGCAGATACAGATCCGGTATCTGATTTTCCACAAATTCTGCGACTGTTTTCTTATTTTCATAAATGTAATTCCGCAACTGATCCAACCAGTCTGCCCCCTGGTCAAATGCTGCTACAGCCCCTGTCACCGCAAATACATTTGGCTCAGCGACTTCATCCGTATTGATGCCACGCCATACCTTATGACGGATCCAAGGATTTGGCACGACGATAGCAGATGTCTGCAAGCCTGCCAGATTGAAGGTCTTGGTCGGTGCGATACAGGTAATGCTATTATCCCGGCATGTCTCATTTACGGACGCAAAAGGAATGTATTCCTTGCCCGGATCGGTCAGATCGCAGTGGATCTCATCGGAAACCACAAGCACACCGTGCTTGGTACAAAGTTCTCCGATACGCGCCAAGGTCGCACGATCCCAGATGATGCCTGCCGGATTTTGCGGGTTGCAAAGGATCATCATGGACGTCTGCGGATCTGCAAGTTTTGCCTCCAGATCTGCAAAGTCAATATGATAGGCTCCATCTTCATAAACCAGAAGGCTCTCCAGTGCATTTCTTCCATTATTTAATATAGAAGAAAAGAAATGATTATAAACCGGTGTCATGACGAGAACATTCTCCGCCGGTGTCGTCAATTTGCGCACAATGGACGAAAGGGATGGCAGGACTCCTGTAGAAAAAAGCAGCCAGTCCTTTTCGATCGTAAAGCCATGGCGTCTGCCCCACCAGTTGATATAAGCATCATACCACTCCTCCGGCAGATCGGCATAGCCAAACACTCCATGATCCAGGCGTTCCTGCAAAGCCTTGCGGATCTCCGGTGCTGCCGGAAAGTCCATATCTGCGACCCACATCGGCAGTTCATTTTCTTTTACATTCCATTTATAACTATTGGTATTTCGTCTGTCTACCACTTGATCAAAATCGTACTTCATCGTAAACCTCCTCTGTTCCTTACCTATATAGGTTTGCCTGCTATTTTATCAGCACTTTATACTATACCACAACTATAGGATAACAAGGCTACGAATTTTTCTATATGTCCGTCCTAATCTTCCATAATACTGCCCAAAAATTCGGCAGTCGTGCGTACCAGAGTGATCTCCAGGGAAGAAATCTCATCCTGCCCCAAAAGGACAACGGCACCCATGATATCCCCGTGCACATTGACAACGGCAATCGCCTGCTCGGCATATTCCGTCTGGGCTTTGTCAACCAGTGGAATGACATCCTCTGCTTTTTTTGCATGATAATCCTGCCGTCCTGCGATCAGGCTTTCCAACTCTCCCGTGATGGGCTGGTTCTCATATGCCTTCTTGCCATTGCCAGCAGCCGCGATCACATGATCCATGTCTGTGATACAGACCAGTTTACCGGTCGTCTCCGCCAGCACCTTTGCATACTGGGCTGCAAAATTTGCCAGTTCTCCCACCGGAGAATACTTTTTCAAAATGATCTCACCCTCACGGTCCGTATAAACTTCCAGCGGGTCGCCTTCCCGGATCCGCAGCGTTCTTCTGATCTCTTTTGGCACAACAATTCTCCCCAGTTCATCTATACGCCGAACAATACCTGTGGCTTTCATCAACATCTTCCTCCAACATCCAAATTTTCTGTGTTATCACTTTTGCGTTAGTATGTGGAAAAAATGAGAATATATGCTATGATATGAATAGAAAATAACAGAAAGGTCATGACCTTATGAATTTTAAATTACAATATGGCGAAGATTTTGACGAAAATTACCTGAAACGCATCATGGAGATCGACGAGATCGTCTATGCAGAAGATGGTTATGTCGGCGAACTGAAAAACATGGTTGCCCGTTATCTGGTCGATCCCCGACAGTTTGTATGTATCGAAGATACCGAGAGCGGACGTCTGGCGGGCTATATCAATTTTATCCCCTGTACCAAGGCGCTCTACGAAGATATCCGCTACCAAAGCGAGCATATCCGCGATGACGATATCAGACCGCAGGAGTTAGAACCCCTGAAACAGACCGGCAATGATCTTTTTATCATATCCATTGCCCTGCACCCGGATTTCAAGGATACCGATGCCATCAAGGATCTGTCCAACGGCTGGATCGACTATCTGAATCGCTTGGAAACTTCCGGCTATCCGATCACAAGCATCACCGCAACCGCCGTATCGCCCGATGGGCGCAAGGCGCTGCACCGCATGCAGTTTGAACAGGAGCGCATCTTAAGAGAGGATGGCAACATTGTTTACGTCTGTGAGGGACAAAACCTCCAAAAACTAAAGAAAAAGGAATTACGATTACATGGCCAATTACGAAAATGATATTTATCTGATGCTCCCGCTGGCGGACAATCAGAAAAACTGGCGTTTGGACGAACTCGGGGTCTTAAAACAGGCATCCTTAGATAAGCAGACAGCATATGCAAGCGTGGCTGATGACTTCTCCCGAAGCCTTTTAAACAATTTACAATCTTATCTGGAATATGAATGCAACAACGTGGTTGTGGATGAGTTGCGAATGGCATATCTGGGACAGTACGAATTTTTACATTCTACGGATGACTATCCCAAGCACGGGGAAGATCCAGAAGTGGTCGGGACATCTACTTGCCAGTTGATACTGACGGCACACCAGCCAACCCATATGTATATTCTTACTGTGGTTCTGCCAAAAGATACTGTCAAAGATTTTTCCACCACACAGGTGCTGGATCAGTTGAGCCACGAAAGCCTGTGGATCGCCTGTCCCAAGGATGCCGGGCAATATTTAGGCATCAACACAAAAAAATATACAGCCATCCCGGACTACGTCGATCTATACGACTACCTCAAGTATAAATACGGACTGCTCAAATGCGGTTCCGGCAAGGCTTTTCTCCTGCTTTCCGATCGCCCGGAAAAGGAAGACGAATTTCGCTGTATGATGGCGGGCGAAACCTACGACAGCCAGCATCAGGATTTCCATATCGCCAGCGACAATATTTCCCAGATCTGTCAGACCAATCATGCACAGTATGACTATTATCAGGTCTATATGTCAGAAATGGTCGTCGCCTGTATCATGGAAAACTTTTCTGAAAATATGGAAGAAAGAATTGATATCACGGCAACTTATGCCTTTATCGTAATCCTCGCCATGTTCCAGAATACTTCGATCGAAAAGGTCAATATGCAGATCTCCAATGCTCTGGCCAATGACGGCGACATTTCCCACCAGGAGATCCTGGGACTCTACCGCAATTTCGGAAAGACTGTCCGTTTCTGGGAAAAGAACAACTATAAGTATTGGGGGACACAACAGGAAGCCCAGTGTATCGTGGAAGCCTTTGGCAATAAAGAACTAAAAGAAACCTACTACGAACATCAGGAATTTTTGGAACATATCGTTGAGTTAAAGGGCGCGCAGACAGAAGAACGTAACGGCACCATCTTAAACATCGTTGCCACCATCCTTGCCGTAATCCAGGTACAGGATTTTGTTGTAGAACTCTTGGAAGGTTTTTACAAAAAAGCCGGAATTGACGTTACATACGCCGGCAGCACCTTTTCTACCCTGATCATCTGCGGTACCTTTTCCTTTGTTCTGGTACTCATCATCATCAACCGTATGCGCAGCAAGATGCGTAAAGGCAGCATGCATATAAAGGAGTTAAAAGACTATGACATCTAAAGAAAAAGGGATTTGGAACAATAAGCCCTTCTGGTGCATCCTTTTATTCGGACTGGCTGTCCTTTGTTCCAGTATCAAAGTTTTGGTCCTGCCACAGGGCGGAAGTCTGACCTATTTCAGCCTCATGATCCTTTGGCTTATGACCTTTATCTACGGACCACGCTATGGTCTGATCGCCTCCGTTTTATTTGGCTTTGTCCGCTTGGGCATCACCCATCTGACCGGAGAATATATCAATCCCAACATCTGGTCTATCCTATTAGAATACCCGATCGCACATGGTGTTTTCTGTCTGGGTGGATTTCTACAGGAACGAGGGCAAAAGAACGATTATACGATTGACGATCACGAACGGATCCAGGCGGAACCATATAAATTACGCATGGGATATGTCATCGGCGTAGCCGCCATGCTCGCCTGCTATGTCATTTCCGCAGAACTTTTCTATCCGCCTTACCGCGATGGATTTTTCAGCAACTTATTTTACAATATCGTCTATGATAGCAGTTATCTTTTGATCGAGGGCAGTTTTTCCCTGCTCCTCTTATGTGTCCCAAAAGTAGCAGATGCCATCTACTACATCAAACATGTGGCGACACACATTGATGAGGATGACACCTTAGAATGTTTCTAAAGCAGGACATCTGCCATCACTTTTCAGTCCAGATTATAAGACCATAACCAGTGTGCCCACGCCGATCAGGATACAACCGATCAAAGATTTGGCTGTAAATTCCTCGTGCAGAAATACAAATGCCAGTACCAAGGTGATAACGACGCTCAACTTATCGATCGGTACAACCTTAGATGCCTCTCCCATCTGCAAAGCCCTGTAATAGCACAGCCAGGATGCACCGGTTGCCAGACCGGATAAGATCAAAAACAGCCAGGACTTCTTGCTGATCTCCGTGATCCCACTCTGTGTATGGGTCAAAAATACCATCCCCCATGCCATAGCAACGACCACCATGGTACGGATTGCCGTCGCCAGATTGGAATTGACTCCATCAATACCGATCTTTGCCAAAATAGACGTCAAAGCTGCGAACACTGCCGAAAGAACTGCAAATACTGCCCACACAAAAATCATCTCCTCTTACTTACATTTGACTTTTCCTCTTATCTGTAAATAATTATATGCCTATTTTTCCAAATGAACAGCGTTTATATAAAATGCTTTTCTTTGCAATAGTGATAGATCTCCTGCTTCTGCACTTCCGCAAAATCTTGGGCAACCTCCACTTCCATATTGGCAATGGCATAATAATCTACCAGATCCCGGTCTTTCCCATTGGCTGCCAGAGAAACCGGTCGTCCCATCAATATCAAAAAAGATAATCTTCGCCATATCCACTTTCTCCTATGCTTCGTTTAAGCAACCACAGCAAGCAGGCGATCCAAAAGCCCGGTTGACTGTAGGAAGAGAATTACCATGATGACCGGTGCCACATACTTGATCATAATGTTGTATAAATGCTTTCTGGAAAACTTGCCGTTCGGGTGCTCCATCTCCTCTGCGATCCATTTTGAACCGACGATCCAGCCGACCAATATGGTAGAAAATACCGAAATGAGCGGCATTAGGAAACTGTTGCTGATGTAATCCATAATATCAAGTAACTGTCCGGTCGAGCCATTCGGCAATTTGACTTCGACATAAAATACACTGTAGCCCAGTGCGATCACTGCTGTTGCAATCAGGTAAATGATGGTAAGGACGCCTGTCGTTTTCTTTCTCTCAGTGTGAAATACTTCCATGCAGTTTGCCGTGATGGCTTCCAAAACGGAAATGCAGGAAGTCAGCGCCGCAAATGCTGTCAAAAGGAAAAATACCAATCCGATCACATAGCCCGCTTTTCCCATGGTGTAAAAGGTCTTTGGCAGTGCCACGAACATAAGGCTAGGTCCGGCAGACATGCCATCAATACCGGAAAATACAAAGATGGCAGGAATGATCATCATACCGGCAAGAATAGCAACGCCGGTATCCACGATCTCGATCTGTGCAACCGATTTATTGAGATCCACTTCCTTTTTTACATAGGAACCATAGGTGATCATGATGCCCATGGAAACGCTAAGGGAAAAGAACAACTGGCTCATAGCATCCAAGGTAATCTGCAGGAAACGCGATAGCGTTAACCCAGACATATCCGGCATCAGATAGACTTTGAGTCCATCCAGACCTGTCCGCACGGCTCCACTCTCATCCCCTGATCTTAAAGTCAGGGAGAAGATGGCAATACCAATGACCAGCACAAGCAAGATCGGCATAACAAATTTGGAGCATCGTTCAATGCCGCCCTCAACACCATTATAAACGATAAAGCCGGTAAGCAGCATGAAGATCAAGCCAAACCAGACCGATGATGGGTCTGTGATAAAATCTGTAAAATAATCATCCTTTGCTGCAGCCACAAAATCGCCTGTCAGATAGACCGT
>OGWS01001213.1_pt1 | contig 21895 bp, 21 predicted proteins | sample 1576111 | NCBI WGS metagenome assembly OGWS01 (sample SAMEA3541534, study PRJEB24748) | human gut metagenome | biome: human gut; feature: human-associated habitat; material: faeces | place: China | collected 2012
TGCAGCGATGAAAAAGCTTCACAGGCAGGGACTCCCGTTTGAGATCAATACCGGTGCCATGTCACGCGGTTACCGGACAGCTCCGTATCCGAACCGGATCTTATTGAAAGAGCTCCATGCCATGGGCGGCCGGATCATGATCAATTCCGACAGCCACAGTGCCAGTACCATTGCCTATGCCTTCGACATGGCCGGACAGATTGCCTATGAGTGCGGATTCCGGAAGGTGACGGTGTTAAGTCCGGAGGGATTACGGGAAATTCCATTCAATTAAAAAGTAGCTGCCGCACGTTAGTGCGGCAGCTACTTTTTTGACTTATGAAAAATATACAATCTTATGCATTCTTTCCCTCAGTCTCAAAATATTCTTTTGTCAGCTTAAACACGGTGCCAGATAATAGGAAGACACCGATCAGGTTCGGGATTGCCATAAGACCGTTGAAGGTATCTGCGATGTTCCATAACAGTCCCAGATCGACCGTTGCGCCGAGGATGGCAACCAGGGAGTAGGCAACCATGAATGGCTTGATGATCTTTTCATCGAAGATAAACTCAATGCAGCGTGCCCCATACAGTCCCCATCCGATGATGGTGGAGAAAGCAAAACAGCACATGGAAACTGCGGTGAAGATCGATACCCAGCTTCCATAAGTGGAAGTAAAGCCGGAAATCGTCAGTTCAGCACCTGCAGCTTCTCCGTAAGCGACCGGAACACCGCTGCAGAGGATAACCAAAGCGGTCAGGGTACAGATGAGAATCGTATCGGTAAATACTTCAAAGATGCCGAAGAAGCCCTGCTTGACCGGTTTCTTGGTGTCAGCGCAGGCATGGGCAATGGATCCGGTACCAAGACCAGCCTCATTGGAGAAGATGCCGCGGGATACGCCGCGCTTCATGCTGGTAAAGAAGCTTCCGATCACACCGCCGGTCACGGCCTGCGGATGGAATGCGCCTTCAAAGATCATGGTAAATACCAGCGGGATGCGGTTTGCATGAAGCAGAACCACACCAAGTGCCAGAATAATGTAAAGAAGCGCCATGAACGGAACCAGCTTTTCTGCTACATTGCCGATACGTTTGACACCGCCTAAAAGAACCAGGGCAACCAAAGCGGCCAGAATGATACCGATGACCAGGCAGACAAGCGGTTTGCTCTGGTCCGTGATCAGATTGTAGTTTTCCAGTGCAGAGTTGATTGCGGTGGTGATGGTGTTGACCTGAGTCGCATTTCCGGTTCCAAATACGGTCAGTACGCCGAATGTGGAGAACAGGACTGCCAGCCAGCGCCATTTTGGACCAAGTCCATTTTTGATGTAGTACATCGGACCGCCGACCAGCTCTCCGTTTTTGTTTGTTTCACGGAAATGAACGGCCAGGGTTACCTCAGAAAACTTGGTACACATGCCGAGTGCTGCAGAAATCCACATCCAGAAGACTGCTCCCGGGCCGCCGATGGCGATAGCGCCTGCCACACCGGCGATATTTCCGGTTCCGACGGTAGCTGCCAGTGCCGTGCAGACTGCCTGGAACGGAGTCATGGCACCATCGGATGCATCGCGTTTGCGGAAGATTCGTCCGATGGTTACGCGGATCGCGTAGGGAAATTTGCAGATCTGCAGAAAGCGCAGGCCAAAGCTCAAATACAGGCCGACACCGATGATACAGATCATGGCAGGGACTCCCCAGATGAAGTTGTTGATCACATTGTTGACAGATTCGATTGTGTTTAACATAGGGATACCTTTCTTTCGTGGTAAAATAGGTGCTGCTGATCCAAACAGGGATATGTTCTCGTGGAAAATTCTAGAAAAGAAAAGATGAAACTTTCCGAAAAACACAAAAAGAAGAACAGCACGAACCGTCGAAAAGACACAGATGGGAGCATGTCCTTGATACACGGACAAACGGAGCTGCGAGACGGTCGAATAAAAAAATGATAACATAATATAGGAAAAAAGTATAGTAAAAACATGGGATGACATTGGAAAACCTGGAAAAACATAGAAAAATAAGTGCAAAGCAGCGTGTCGGAAGCTTTATCGGTATGCTGGACAGAAAAAAGAAAGCACCGGTTCTAGGAGAAGAACAGGTGCTCAATCAGAATTTTCAGACCAATCAGAATTAAGATGATACCGCCGATCAGCTCTGCCTTGGACTTATAGCGGGCACCGAATACGGTGCCGACTTTGACTCCGATCACAGAGATCACAAAGGTGGTGCAGCCGATAAAGGTGATCGCTGGAAGAATGTTTACATCCAGAAAGGCGAAGGTTACGCCGACAGCCAGTGCATCGATACTGGTTGCAATGGCAAGGACCAGCATGGTTTTGACATCCACCGAGGCATCGCAGGACTCTGCTGCCTGGTCCAGTGATTCCTTGACCATGTTAAATCCGATGATGCCAAGTAAAATAAATGCGATCCAGTGGTCGTAGGCTTTGATCGCGCCCTGGAAGCGGTTGCCGAGCATATAGCCGATCCAGGGCATGAGTGCCTGGAACCCGCCGAAATACAGGCCGATGATGAGAGCGTGTTTCGGGCGCAGCTTTTGCATGGAAAGTCCCTTGCAGACAGAAACGGCGAAGGCATCCATGGATAGGCCTACAGCCAGCAGAAATAATTCGATCAGTGACATGTGAAAATCCTCCGGTTTTTCTTAATTTTATGTGGAGCATCGCGGATTCTTGCACCTGGAGTGCTTCTTGCTGTGCCTATTTTGCAGAATGAATATTTTCATGAATCCGTAGACGTGTTGCTGTTGCATTTGGGCACACAATGAAAAAGAGACCTGTCTGCAGAATATTACCTTCTGCAGACAAGTCTCATCATTTGCAAATTTTGTGTATTTCATTTCGCATTAAGCAGAACCAGATGCAGATGCACCAGTGTGTTGACCCTGCTCCACGTTTGTTTGTGGCGACTACTCCCTTATCTTTTGCCTATTTTACCGAATGGATAGCAGGTTGGTCAATGCTAACATTTGATATGTTAGCATTTTGAAAATCCAGAGAAAAACTCGGTTCGCTTTTGCAATGACCGATTGAAAAACCAAAAAGAAAACTAGCTCGTTTTTGCAATGCCTGAAAAGAAACACATATTGACACGGTAGGTAAATTACCTTACAATTTCGTACAAATACACGAAAGATGAGGAATCTGTCAATGAACCGGGAATTAAAATATGCGCTTGGAAAGACCATTCCGATCCTGTTCAGCTATCTGTTTTTAAGCATGGCATTCGGAATCATGATGAACCAGGCGGGTTTCGCATTTTACTGGGCCTATCTGGTCAGTCTCACGGTCTACACCGGCGCATTCCAGTTTGTGATCGTTTCATTTTTATCGGCAGGAGCATTGCTTGGACAACTTATTCCGTTCGATTTTGAGGGTGTGGATTTCTGCATGACAGCTCTGTTCGTCACAATTCTGATCGATCAGTGGAGGAAGAGCGAAAACCATGCTCCGGCGGTGATCGGCGGTGTGAGTGCAGTGCTGTTCCTTTTGCTATTCGGTTCCTCACGGTTTATGCTGCCGTTTCTTCTATTGAATAAACGGGAACTTCCGAAACGGATCGAATATCTGGGAAATGTGTTTCCTATGGCAATTATGGCGACTCTTGTGGTATACTGTTTAAAGAGTGTGCCGGAATCTGCCCTGCAGGGCAATCTGATCCTGCTTGCGGGCGTGCTAGTCACTGCGGTTATTCATATCTGGAAGAAAAGCTCCATTTTGAGCATTACGGTGGGAACGGTCGTGTATATGGTGCTGGTGCATTTCGTCTAGGAACGAGAAACGGTGGCGTGGAATGCAGCATGAATCGGCTGCTATGACCGGCTGCAGTAAATGAAGGGGAAACATATCAGAAACAGAAACATACAAGAAACAGAAAGGTAGATACGATGTTAAATCAGTTTTCAAGAACAGAATTATTATTTGGAAAAGAGGCAATGGAACGCCTGGCCCAGTCCAGAGTTGCTGTGTTCGGAGTTGGCGGAGTCGGCGGCTATGCCGTAGAAGCCCTGGTGCGAAGCGGTGTTGGTGCCATTGACCTGATCGATGATGACAAGGTGTGCCTGACGAACTTAAACCGCCAGATCATCGCAACCAGAAAAACCGTAGGAAAGTATAAGGTCGATGTGATGGAAGAGCGCATCCACGACATCAACCCGGACTGCAAGGTTACTACACACAAGTGCTTTTATCTGCCGGAGACAAAGGATGATTTCGACTTTTCCCAGTATTCCTATGTGATCGACGCAGTCGATACCGTAACTGCAAAATTGCAGCTGGTTATGGAAGCGCAGGAGAAGAAGGTGCCGATCATCAGCAGTATGGGTGCCGGAAACAAATTAAATCCGGCGATGTTTGAGGTAGCAGATATTTATAAAACCTCTGTCTGCCCGTTGGCAAAAGTTATGCGCCGCGAACTCAAAAAACGCGGTGTGAAGAAGCTGAAAGTGGTTTACTCCAAAGAGCAGCCGACCAGACCGATCGAAGATATGTCCATCAGCTGCCGCAACCACTGTATCTGCCCGCCGGGAGCAGCACACAAATGCACCGAGCGTAGAGACATTCCGGGCTCCAATGCATTCGTGCCGTCCGTCGTGGGACTGATCATCGCTTCCGAAGTCATTAAAGATCTGGCAAAATAACAAGATGGTTCGTTTACAGCTTTTGTCCAAGGAACATGGTAAAGTTCCCGGTGACTAACAGCTCTCCCTTTTCATTGGTGATATCGACCCGTGTTACCGCAGTATTTCTCCCTTTGTGGACTGCGGTGGCTTCTACATAGACTGTGCCGGAGTTTACTCCTTTTACAAAGTTGATTCCGGCACACTGGGTCACGTTTGCAACTTCGTAGGCATAAGTAGACATGCCGGCGGCAATGTCGCAGAGAGAGAAGAGGAAGCCCCCGTGGGCATTTCCGTACAGATTCAAGGATTCTTCCGTTATTTCTATGGAAAGCCGGGCATGACCCGGTTCAATTTCTAATAATCTCAGGTTTTCCTGCCCTCGGATGGGCTGGATATGTCGTTTGATTCCCTCTAGTATTTCCGGTCTTGTGATCATAAAAGCCTCCATTTGTAAAAAAAATATCATAATAATATGCATAAAGAAACTGCAAAACAGCAGCTTATACCTTCACACGCTAGAATATAACACCTTGAACGTCCATTTACAAGGGAAAAAATGATTGATAGGTTTTTCTGATGAATCTGATTCGTTTGTGCGGATACAGCCGATTGGATATTTCGACGGGTCCACGTTATAATAGCATCATCAAGATTGTTAAAGAAATCGCAACGTAAAACAAAAATACAACAATCAAAATGATCAACGCAAATAAGGAGGATATCACATGAGCAAGTTAACAAAGGAAGAGTTCTCCAGAGGACCGGGTGGAATGAGAATGCATCTGCACTATGCAATGGACTTAAACTGGAGAATCCTGGATGATTACGGCAGTCTGGAACTGAAGGCAGAGTATATGTCAAAATTCCAGAATAAGGAAGTATTTACCTGCTTCGCACTGACAGAGGCAACTGGCGGTACCGGAGCTGATTTACATACCATGGCAGTGAAGGATGGCGACAGCTATGTATTAAACGGTGAGAAGACCCTGATCTCCCACACGGACTGCTGCGAATTCGCATATGTCATTGCTGTAACCAATCCGGATTCTGATAAGGACGACAGACTTTCCGCATTCTTCGTACCAATGGATGCACCGGGATTTGAAGTCATCAACATGCCGCATATGATGGGCTGCCGTGGTGCAGGTCATGGAGAACTGAAATTCACCAACTGTCGCATCGACAAGAAATATCTGTTAGGACGTGAGGGACAGGGACTTGAGATTGCAGTCAGCCTGCGTACCGGTCTGACTGCTATAAAAACTGGTTTCTGAATCAGGCGTCAGGCAGTGCTGGCTGGAGATTCCGGAGGCAGATTTAAGCAGCGCGCAACCATGAAGTTTGCAAAAGCCTCCACGGCTGCAGTGATGAAATTTTTCTTGCTGTACACCATGTAAAGCAGGCGGGTGTCTTTGGGAACATCCGTTAAGTGGATCTTTTTCAGATTGTCAAACTGTTTTAAAAACGGAGTATCTGCCACAATGGCAGCTTTGGAAGAGCGGTTGATCTGCCCGGCAATGGAGATCTCGTCGTCATAACAGTAGGAGGCTTCCATGTCTTTCCTGTTCAGAATTTTCCGGATGGTTTTTCCGATGGGAATGGTGTCACGGTAAGTGAAAAGTGTGTACTTTTTTAAAGCGGTCAGTTCGATCGAATCAAAGGAAGCCAGGGGGGCATTTCGGACGATCACAATCAGTTCCTGATAGGTGATGGGAACAAAAACAAGGTCGTCCCGGTTCTCTACCATAGAGCAGAAGCCAACATCGATGGTTCCGGTTACAGAATCGGATTTTTCTTTTATGATGGCAATGCCGTGTTCCAGGATTCCCAGTGCCTGGTTTACGTACTGATAAAATTCCTGCCCGTATTTGGTAAGCTGGATTCCGCGCCCTTTTTTCTGGAACAAAGAAACAGAAAGCTCGTGTTCCAGGGAAGCAATGGAATCACTGAGGCTTGGCTGTGTGATATAAAGTGCTTTGGCTGCTTCTGTGTAATGCTGGACTTCAGCCAGTTTTCGAAAGTAATATAGCTGTTGTAAATTCATAACCTTTCTCCTTTGTAATCATAGTTTTATTATAAAGAATGAGAGAGAAAAAAACCAGAAAAATACGCTTGAAATGTTAAAAAAATATCAGAAAGAGGGCGGTGAGGATTTGACAATTTTAACGAAATTCTCTACAATAATAGATAAGCGTCAGGACACAGGAGGGATATCATGAGAGAAATTAAAAAGAACATTTTTCTCGAAACCATTCCATACGAGGATCACCACAGAAGTCCGCGGAATCTTTACATCATCCGTGGGGAGAACCGCAGTCTGATGGTCGATACCTCCAACAATACTGAGCGGGACTGGACGATTTTAAAAGGCATGGTCGATGCGCTCGGAATTGATTATAAAAAGCTGGACATCTTCATCACCCATGAGCATCCGGATCATACGGGGCTTGTCCCGAAGCTGCAGGAGCTTGGTGCCAGGGCATTTATGAATCCGGACGAGACAAGAAAACGGGTCGACCTTTTACACAGCTACCTGGCAGATGAACAGGCCCGGATCGAAAATCTCCGGATCGTAGGAGTCACGAAAGAAGAAACTCCCGAAGTATATGATACTTTTATGGAATATACAACAAAAGCGTATGCATCAGTCAAAGCACCGCTGGAACTTTCGTTTCTCCCGATTCACCCGGGAGAGACGCTTTCTTATGGAGGCTACTGCTTTGAAGTCGTGCTGTTAAAAGGACATACCTTTGGGCAGTGCGGACTTTATGAACCTGAGAAAAAGCTGATGTTCGTAGGGGACCAGATCATGACGACCATTGTTCCGATCGTGGGGACCCAGGAGACGGATCTGGGCATGTTAAAATGCTATATGGATTCTCTTGGTGAGTTGAAACACAAGTACAAAGACTGTTACTTCCTTCCCTGTCATTACGGCGAGATTAAGGATGTTGAGAAGGAAGTGAACCGCATTATCTTTGGCTATTTGGACAAGTGTGAGATCATGAAGCATGTTCTGGAAGAGGCGGGGAAACCACTGACAACCCGTGATATCGGGGTGCGGACTTATGGAAGAAGCCAGGGACCGCCGGATTATGCGCACTTTGCTTCCTGTACCCAGATCTGGGCAAAGACATTCTCCTGTATGGAGTATATGATGGGAGAAGGCTTCATCGAACGGTCGGAGCGCGACGGCATCCTGTACTGGAAAGCAATCTGACTGCCTGGGACCATGATATGACTGAAAAAACGCCAGGCAAAGAAGCGGCATGATCAGGACTGGAGCTCTTTCCATACCTGATTGAAATAGCCGGAAAATTCTGGCGCGTTCCTGCGTTTTAAGGGACTGTCATACTGAGGATCAAAGGACAAAGAAATCTCTGCTTTGATTCTCCCGGGGCGTTCGGAAAGAACCAGCACACGGTCTGCAGTGCTGATGGCTTCTGCCAGATCATGGGTGATCAGAATGGCGGTTTTGTGCGTTTCTCTTATAATAGAAGCAATGTCATCGCATACGGCAAGTCTTGTCTGGTAGTCTAAGGCAGAGAACGGCTCATCTAAAAGCAGCAGGTCTGGTTTTAAGATCAGGGTGCGGATGAGGGCAGCGCGCTGACGCATGCCGCCGGAAAGTTCAGAAGGCTTTGCGTGCGCAAACGAGGCAAGCCCATAGCTTTCCAGCATTTCATCCAGTTCCCGGAGCGTTTCCTGATTTTTCTGATGGCGGATCTCAAGCCCAAGTGCGGCATTTTCCCGCACGCTCCGCCATTCAAACAGATGATCTCGCTGGAGCATATATCCGATGCCGGCACGTGCTTCTTTCAGAGGCGTATTTTCTATATAAATAGAACCTTCTTCCGGGGTAAGCAGACCGGAAAGAAGAGAAAGCAGCGTCGACTTGCCGCAGCCGGACGGGCCGACGATCGCGAGAAATTCGCCGGAACTTACGGTAAAAGAAATGTTGGACAGGGCGGGAGTGGCTCCTTTTGGGGAATGGTAGGAATAGCTGATTCCGCAGGCTTTTAAAATGGGTTCCATAGCCGGTCCTCCTTATGCTTATAGTTTATAATATGAAGAAAATAGATTACGGTTCCTGGAAGATTCGCAGGGATACAGGAATGAACTCCGGATGATTTTTGGATAATATTTTCCATAACATCGGTACAAACCCCTTGCATTTCCGAAAAACAGGTGCTATAATATCGATGATAACATGATAATCTGACAGTCTGAGAGTGGGCATACGTCCACTCTCAATTTTTTGCCAGAGCGCGACGTGGAGTGGTGTTACTGTACACGTGCGCGTATACAGTAACGAAGAGAGGTGACAATCATGACAAGAAGAGAAGAATACGAATCCAAAACAGAAGCATTTCTGCTTCCGGTTCTTGCAGAGCACAACTTTGAACTCTGGGATGTGGAATATGTAAAAGAGGCCGGTACCTGGTACCTGCGCGCCTACATTGACAAAGAGGGCGGCATTGCGGTAGATGACTGTGAGGTCATCAGCCGTATTTTGAGTGACTGGCTTGACCAGACCGATTTCATCGAGGACAGCTACATTCTGGAGGTCAGCTCCCCGGGACTTGGTCGTCCGCTGAAGAAGGAGCGTGACTTTGAGCGCAGCCTTGGCGAGGAAGTAGAAATCCGTCTTTATAAGGCCCAGAATAAGCAGAAAGAATTCACCGGTATCTTAAAAGCATGGGATAAAGATACAGTAACATTGGAGTTTGAGGATGAAGCCACACTGGTGATCGAGCGGTCGAACATCGCGCTGATCCGGCTGGCGTTTGATTTTTAAACAGAATGATTTTAGGAGGATAAAACCATGAATAAGGAATTAATCGAGGCATTAAACCTGCTGGAAAAGGAAAAAAATATCAGCAAGGCTACCCTGCTTGAAGCAATCGAGAACTCTCTGCTGACTGCCTGCAAGAACCATTTCGGCAAAGCAGATAACATCAAAGTAAACATTAACCCGGAGACCGGTGACTTCTCTGTATACGCAGAGAAAGAGGTTGTGGAAGAGGTAGAGGATCCGTTAACCCAGATCAGCTACGCAGAAGCAAGACTGAAAAACCCGAAGTTCTTCTTGGGCGATATCATCAACTGCCCGATCGAGTCTAAGTCTTTCGGCCGTATCGCTACCCAGAACGCAAAGAACGTGATCCTGCAGAAGATCCGCGAGGAAGAGCGCAGCATGCAGTTCAACGAGTGGTACCAGAAAGAGAAAGATGTGGTAACCGGTATCGTGCAGCGTTACCTTGGTAAGAACGTCAGCATCAACTTAGGTAAGGTTGACGCAATCTTAAATGAGGCTGAGCAGGTAAAGGGCGAGGTATTTAAGCCGACCGAGCGTATTAAAGTGTATGTCCTGGAAGTTAAGGACACCCCGAAGGGACCACGTATCTCCGTATCCCGTACTCATCCGGACCTGGTAAAGCGTTTGTTCGAGGAAGAGGTTACCGAGGTAAAAGACGGCACCGTTGAGATCAAGGCCATCGCCCGTGAGGCAGGTTCCAGAACCAAGATCGCGGTATGCTCCAATGACCCGAACGTAGATCCGGTTGGCGCATGTGTCGGCATGAATGGTGCCCGTGTCAACTCCATCGTAAACGAGCTGCGCGGTGAGAAAATCGATATTATCACCTGGGATGAGAACCCGGCATTCATGATCGAGAATGCACTTAGCCCGGCAAAGGTCATCTGCGTCGTTGCAGACGAAGAGAGCAAAGAGGCACAGGTTATTGTTCCGGATTACCAGCTTTCCCTGGCAATCGGTAAAGAGGGACAGAACGCAAGACTGGCAGCACGTCTGACCGGTTACAAGATCGATATCAAGAGCGAGACTCAGGCAAGAGAGCTGGGCCTGTTCGAGGAAATGGGAATCGACTATCAGGAAGAGGGTGTCTATGACAACCTGGATGCTGATTTCGAAGTATCCGCTACCGATGATTATTCAGAGAACAAAGAAGAGTTCTAAACGCAAAAACAGACTGGGCGTGTAACGGAAAGTTACCGGACAGTTACCTGTAAGACTGGAACAAGATTGGAATAGGAAGTGAGCAATTGGTGAATGCGAAGAAATTTCCGCAGAGACAGTGTATCGGCTGCGGCGAAATGAAAAACAAAAAAGAAATGATCCGTATACTGAAGACACCGGAAGGGGAATTCGTAGTCGATGCGACCGGACGAAAAAACGGGCGCGGCGCTTACATCTGCCCGTCTATGGACTGCTTCAAAAAAGCAGTAAAGGGAAAAGGGCTGGAGCGTTCTTTCAAGATGGCAATTCCAAAAGAGGTGTACGAGACACTGGAAAAGGAGATGGAACAGCTTGGATAACAGACAGAAAATCCTGAACCTGATCGGACTGGCAACCAAGGCCGGAAAGACTGCAAGCGGAGAATTCTCTACGGAGAAAGCCGTAAAGAGCGGAAAAGCCCACCTGGTCATTGTATCAGAGGAGGCTTCCGACAACACGAAAAAAATGTTTACCAATATGTGTACTTACTATAAAGTCCCCATCTTATTTTTAGGCGGAAAAGAGGAACTTGGGCATTCCATGGGCAAGCAGATGCGTGCATCGCTGGCTGTTGTGGATGCAGGACTGGCAAAGGCAATCGTGAAACAAATGAATACAATCGGAGGTAGTGAGTATGAGAGTAAGTGAACTGGCAAAAGAACTGGGAAAAACCAGCAAAGATGTATTAGATGTGTTACAGAAGAATCATCAGGATGTAACATCCCATTCATCCAATGTAAGTGATGCACAGGTTGGAATGGTAAAGAAAGCTCTGGGCGCTTCTGAGCAGAAAGCAGCAGAAGGCGCAGCACCGAAGAAAAAGCTGGCAGCGGTATATCGTCCGCAGAATTCCCAGCAGAGACCGGCGCAGCCAAAGCAGGCAGCACGCCCGCAGGCACAGAGCGCATCTGCACCGGCGCAGCAGGCATCTGCTCCGCAGACAAACAGACCAGCAGAGACAGCAGCGCAGCAGGCAAGACCGGCACAGACCGCAGAAAACCGCGATAACAACCGTCAGGGCGGCTTTAACGGAAACCGTGATAACAACCGTCAGGGCGGCTTTAATGGAAACCGCGACAACAACCGCCAGGGCGGCTTTAACGGAAACCGTGACAACAACCGTCAGGGAGGTTTTAGCGGAAACCGCGACAACAACCGTCAGGGCGGCTTTAACGGAAACCGTGATAATAACCGTCAGGGCGGCTTTAACGGAAATCGCGACAACAACCGCCAGGGTGGATTTGGCGGAAACCGTGACAACAACCGCCAGGGTGGATTCAACCGTGATAACAACCGTCAGGGAGGTTTCGGCGGCAACCGTGAAGGCGGCGCAGGCCGTGATAACAACCGCCAGGGCGGCTTTAACGGAAACCGCGAAGGTGGCTTTAACCGTGATAATAACCGTCAGGGCGGCGGCTTCGGCGGAAACAGAGATAATCGTCAGGGCGGTGGCTTTGGAGGCAACAGAGATAACCGTCAGGGCGGCGGCTTTAGTGGAAACCGCGACAACCGCCAGGGCGGCGGCTTTGGCGGAAACCGTCAGGGCGGCGCAGGCAGACCGGGTCAGAGAGACGGCGGCTCTAAGAGCTACGATACCCCGATCCAGACCAAGCCGACCAACAACCGTCAGCAGACCAACAATGCGCATAAGAAAGATAAATACGATAAGACCAGAATGATGGAAGACGGACCAAGAAGCAAGAATGGCAAGGTTTCCAAGCATCCGTTCATCATGCCGCAGAAGCCGGTTGAGGAGAAGGTAGAGGAGACCGTAAAGGTAATCACCATTCCGGAGGTTCTGACCATCAAGGAACTGGCTGACAAGATGAAACTGCAGCCGTCCGCAATCGTTAAGAAGCTGTTCTTACAGGGCAAGATCGTAACCTTAAACTCCGAGATCGATTTCGAGCAGGCTGAGGAGATCGCAGTAGAGTACGATGTTCTCTGCGAGAAAGAGGAGAAGGTAGACGTGATCGCCGAGCTCTTAAAAGAGGACGAGGAGAACGAGGAAGACATGGTTTCCAGACCGCCGGTAGTCTGCGTTATGGGACACGTTGACCATGGTAAAACTTCCCTGCTTGATGCGATCCGTCAGACCAACGTTACCTCCCGCGAGGCAGGCGGTATCACCCAGCACATCGGTGCTTACACGGTAGATGTACGTGGACAGCAGATCACCTTCCTGGATACCCCGGGACATGAAGCATTCACCGCAATGCGTATGCGTGGTGCTCAGTCTACCGATATCGCGATCCTGGTTGTAGCAGCAGACGATGGCGTTATGCCGCAGACCGTTGAGGCAATTAACCATGCAAAAGCTGCAGGCGTTGACATCATTGTTGCGATCAACAAGATCGATAAACCGTCTGCAAACGTAGACCGCGTAAAGCAGGAGCTGGCTGAGTATGAGCTGATTCCGGAGGACTGGGGCGGAAATACCGTATTCGTACCGGTATCTGCACACACCAAGGAAGGTATTCCGGAACTTCTGGAAATGATCCTTCTGACTGCAGAGGTAAAAGAGTTAAAGGCAAACCCGAACCGCCGCGCAAGAGGTCTTGTCATCGAGGCTGAGCTGGATAAGGGCAAAGGACCGGTTGCTACCATTCTGGTACAGAAAGGTACCCTGCGTGTGGGCGATAACGTAACTGCAGGTCCGTGCTATGGTAAAGTCCGTGCAATGATGGACGATAAAGGTCGCAGAGTCAAAGAAGCTGGTCCGTCCATGCCGGTTGAGATCCTCGGCTTAAATGATGTTCCGGGTGCAGGCGACGTGCTGATGGCAACCGAGAACGAGAAAGAGGCAAGAAGCTACGCAGAGACCTTCATCTCTGAGAGCAAGAATAAATTACTGGCAGACACCAAGGCTAAGATTTCCCTGGATGATCTGTTCAGCCAGATCAAGGCTGGTAATGTGAAGGAACTGCCGATCATCGTAAAAGCAGATGTACAGGGTTCCGTAGAGGCAGTAAAACAGAGTCTTGTAAAACTGTCCAACGAGGAAGTTGTGGTCAAAGTCATCCATGGCGGCGTTGGTGCGATCAACGAGTCCGATGTATCCCTGGCATCCGCTTCCAACGCGATCATCATCGGATTTAACGTACGTCCGGATGCTACCGCGAAGTCCATTGCAGACCGCGAGAAGGTAGACCTGCGTCTGTACCGCGTCATCTACCAGGCAATCGAGGATGTCGAGGCCGCTATGAAGGGTATGCTTGATCCGGTATACGAGGAGCAGGTCATCGGTCACGCAGTTGTCCGCCAGACCTTCAAGGCATCCGGCGTTGGTACCATTGCAGGTGCTTATGTCATGGATGGTAAGTTCCAGAGAGGATGCTCCTGCCGCATTACCCGTGACGGCGAGCAGATCTTCGACGGTGCGCTTGCTTCCTTAAAGCGTTTCAAGGACGATGTCAAGGAAGTTGCAACCGGTTACGAGTGCGGTCTTGTATTCGAGAAGTTCAACGATATCAAGGAAGACGATATGGTAGAAGCTTACATGATGGTAGAGGTACCGCGCTAGGATTTTAGGATTTGAAAATTTCGTGGCTGTAGTGATATGTCAGGCAGTCATGGATCCCCGAAACTTAAGGAAGGAAGCACTGGCAGTTTTGCCCGGTGCTTCCTTTAAGAGTATTTAGAGAGGAAGAAAAATAATGCGTAAAAACAGCATCAAAAATACAAGAATCAACATGGAAGTGCAGAGAGAACTCAGTGAGATCATCCGCACCGAGATCAAAGATCCGCGTGTAAATGGTGCCATGACTTCTGTTGTGGCAGTAGAGGTTACGCCGGATTTAAAATATTGCAAGGCGTACATCAGCGTACTTGGCGACGAGGAGCGCGCGAAGGATGCCCTGACTGGCTTAAAGAGTGCGGTCGGCTACATCCGCAGAGAGCTGGCACACCGTGTCAACTTAAGAAATACCCCGGAGATCACTTTTGTTCTGGACCAGTCCATCGAGTATGGCGTGAACATGTCCAGACTGATCGACGAGGTCACCAAAGATTTAAAAGACTGAAAGGGGAGACAGTAAATGCAGGAACGCAAACTGATGGAAATGGTGGAAGCCGCAGGCACGATCGCCATTGTCGGTCATGTGAGACCGGACGGAGACTGTGTGGGCTCCTGCCTTGCTGTGTGCAACTATATTACAGAGCAGTATCCGGAAAAAACGGTGGATGTTTATCTGGAGACGCCTCCGGCGAAATTCTCTTATTTAAAACAGTTCGAGCGGATCAGTTCCGATTCCAATACCGGGAAACAGTATGAGCTTTGCATCTGCTTAGACAGCGGAGACCGGGAACGTCTCGGAAACAATGTGGTGTATCTGGATACCGCAAAGACCAGCATCTGCCTGGATCACCATATCACCAACAAAGGCTATGCGGCAAAGAACTTTGTAAATGCCAATGCCAGTGCCACCTGCGAATTTTTGTATGATTTTCTGGATGAAGAAAAGATCAGCAAAGAAGTGGCAGAGTGTATCTATACCGGCATCATCCACGATACCAACGTGTTTAAAAACAGCAATACCACCGCAAAGACCATGGAAGTAGCCGGAGCGATGATGGAAAAAGGCATTAACTTCTCCCAGATCATCGACGGCAGCTTTTATAAAAAGACCTATGTGCAGAACCAGATCATGGGACGCGCTGTGCTGGAGAGTGTACTGTTTTTGGACGGCAAATGTATTTTCAGTGTTGTGCGCAAGCAGGACATGGACTTCTACGGCGTGGAAGCATCGGACCTGGATGGCATTGTGGACCAGCTTCGTGTAACGGACGGTGTGGAAGTGGCAATCTTCCTTCATGAGACGGAGAACCATGTATACAAGGTAAGCATGCGTTCCAACAATTTCGTGAACGTCAGCAAGGTGGCTTCCTTCTTTGGAGGCGGCGGACATGTCCGCGCAGCTGGCTGCACCATGAGCGGAAGCGTGCACGATGTCATCAACAATCTTTCCGCACGGATTGAGAAGCAGATAAAGGAGCATGACGCCTAGTGGACGGAATCATCAATGTATACAAGGAAAAAGGCTTTACCTCCCACGATGTGGTAGCGAAGCTTCGCGGCATCCTGCGCATGAAAAAGATTGGGCACACTGGTACTTTGGACCCGGCAGCGGAAGGGGTACTTCCGGTCTGTTTAGGCAAGGGCACCAGACTTTGCGATATGCTGACCGATAAGACCAAGACTTACCGCGCTGTGCTGCTTCTGGGACAGGAGACCGATACCCAGGACACCACAGGAACCGTTCTGGCAGAGTATCCGGTCGAGGTAACTGAAGAAGCCGTGCGGGAGGCGATCCTTAGCTTTCTCGGTGACTATATGCAGATCCCGCCGATGTACTCTGCCTTAAAGGTCAACGGAAAAAAACTTTACGAGCTGGCTCGTCAGGGCAAAGAAGTAGAGCGTCAGCCAAGACCGGTACAGATTCTGGATATCCAGATCGAGCAGGTGGATCTGCCGCGTGTGACATTTTCCGTGACCTGTTCCAAAGGAACCTACATCCGTACCCTGTGCTATGACATTGGAAGAAAACTGGGCTGTGGCGGCTGCATGGAATCTTTGCTCCGCACCCGCGTGGACCGCTTTAGGCTGGAAGATAGCCTGACCCTGTCCCAGATTGAGAAACTTCGGGATGAAGGACGCGTAGAAGAATACGTGGTTCCGGTAGAAGGTGTATTCCTGGGACTTCCAGCGCTGGTGACAAAAGCAGGAGAAGGGGACAAGCTGGTACATAATGGGAATCCGTTTACGGCGGAGGTAGCAGAAGTGGAAAATGAGGCAGGGCAGAAACAGACGAAACTGCTCTCTGCTTCCCAAAACCGGACTGCATTGCCGAAAACAGAAGCTGCTCTGCCAGAGAACGAAGTGGTGCAGAACAGTATGGCCGCAGAATTATCTGGAAGATCTGAAAACGAACGTGATTTGGCTTCATCTATTGCAGACCGCTTTGACGGCGTCCGCGTCTATGACAGCGAGCACCATTTTATCGGCATCTACCGTTACAGCGAAGAAAAACGGCGTTATCAGCCACAGAAAATATTTCTTGGGGGAAACTAGTTATGAAGGTAATTACCGGGACCAGGGAGTTTTGTATCGAGGAACCAACCGTGGTAACCATTGGAAAATTTGACGGGCGGCATCAGGGACACCAGAAGCTGTTAAAAGAGATGCTGCGCTTAAAAGCAAGCCGCGGATGGAAAACAGCAGTTTTTACCTTTGACATGGCACCGCTTGGTGTTGTGGAAGGAAAGCGGGCGACGGTTATTACCACCAACGAGGAACGTCGCAACAACATGCAGGCCATGGGTATGGACTATCTGGTGGAGTATCCCTTTAACCGGGAAGTGGCAGCCATGTCACCGGAACGCTTTGTCACGGATGTGCTGGTTGGACAGATGCACGCAAAGGCAGTGGTTGCCGGACCAGACTGCAGTTTTGGCTATAAAGGAGCCGGAAACGCGGAGCTCCTTCGCAAGATGGGACCAGAATACGGGTTTGAGACGATCATCATCGAGAAAAAGCAGGACGAGCACCGTGACATCAGCAGTACCTATGTCCGGGAAGAACTGGACCGCGGCAACATCGAAAAAGCCAATGAGCTTTTGGGCGAGCCCTATGCGATCCACGGAACCGTGGTACATGGCAACCATATCGGCGGCGATGTCCTGGGATTTCCGACCGCAAACATCCTTCCGCCGCCAGAGAAGCATCTGCCGCCGTTTGGCGTGTATGTTTCCCGCGTGCTGATTGACGGAACGTTTTATGGCGGGGTCAGCAACATCGGCAGAAAACCTACGATCCAGGGCGAAAATCCGGTCGGGGTGGAAACCTATGTCATGGGACTGGCTGAAAATCTGTACGGAAAAAAGATTCAGGTCCAGCTTTTGAGTTTTGAGCGGCCGGAGCAGAAGTTTGATTCTCTGGAGGCACTCAAAGAACGGATCGGGAAAGATAAAGAGTATGCAGCTGCGTATGTGGCTGCGCATCCGGAACTGTTTGGGACAAAAGCATAATAGAGCGAAAAAGGAGGCATCCCTGTTTTTGGAATGCCTCCTTTTTCGTAAGGTAATGGTCAATCAAAAATTAATGATACAGCCGGTTGTTTTCGTAAATTGGCTCAGAAGTGAGGTTCAGACCCAGCTTCTTGAAGGTATTGGTATCAACAGAGGAAAGCATAACAGAGGTGTGAAGCTCGCATCCTCTTAATTTCGGAAGCTGCTCTAACGCAAGCTTTGCGTTCGGATCGGTTGCAGCGCACATGGAGAGGGCAATCAGCACCTCATCGGTGTGCAGACGTGGGTTTTTGCTTCCAAGGTATCCGGTCTTTAATCCCTGGATCGGCTCAATGAAGGTCGGGGAGATTAAGTGGATGTCGTCGGAAATGCCGCCGAGTTCTTTGACTGCGTTTAACAGGACTGCTGCGGAAGCTCCAAGCAGGGCAGTGGTTTTTCCGGTGACGATCTTTCCGTCCGGAAGCTCCATGGCTGCAGTCGGTGCGTTGGTCTCTTTGGCAAGGTTTACAGCAACCGGAACGACACTTCTCATGTCGGTTGTGATCTTAGCCTGCTTCATAAGGAGCTCAATCTTGTAAACCTCGTCCTTGCTGCCCTTGTCTTTTGCCACGCGGTTTAATGCCTGGTAGTAACGGCGAATGATTTCCTGGCGGGATGCCTCCTGGCATGCTTCGTCATCGATGATGCAGTTTCCGGCCATGTTGACGCCCATGTCAGTCGGGGATTTGTACGGGCAGTAGCCGTAGATGCCCTCGAACATGGCAGCCAGAACCGGATAGATCTCGACGTCACGGTTGTAGTTCACGGTAGTCACGCCGTAAGCCTCTAAGTGGAACGGATCGATCATGTTGACATCGTTTAAGTCTGCGGTAGCGGCCTCATATGCCAGGTTGACCGGATGCTTTAACGGGATGTTCCAGATCGGGAAGGTCTCGAATTTTGCGTAGCCAGCCTTGATGCCGCGCTTGTTCTCATGGTAGAGCTGGGAGAGGCAGGTAGCCATTTTTCCGCTTCCAGGTCCCGGTGCGGTGATGATGACAAGCGGCTTGGTGGTTTCGATATAGTCGTTCTTTCCATAGCCCTCGTCGCTTACGATGTGGGCGATGTTGTTCGGGTATCCGTCGATCGGATAATGACGGTATACTTTGATGCCAAGATGCTCAAGCTTTGTCTTAAAGACATCTGCGGAAGTCTGTCCGGTGTAGCGGGTGATGACTACGCTGCCGACATACAGACCCTTGTCGCGGTATTCCTGGATCAGACGGAGAACGTCTGCATCGTAGGTGATGCCAAGGTCGTGGCGGATCTTATTTTTTTCAATATCTGCCGCATTGATCGCGATGACGATCTCGGCCTGGTCTGCTAACTGCAGAAGCATTTTCAGCTTACTGTCCGGCGCAAAACCCGGCAGGACGCGGGAAGCATGGTAGTCGTCAAACAGCTTGCCGCCAAACTCCAGATATAACTTGTCTCCGAACTGGCTGATCCGCTCGCGGATGTGTTCGGACTGCATCTTTAAGTACTTTTGATTGTCAAATCCAATTTTCATAGTAATAATACCCCTTTCCATGCGAGTTCGTGACTCCGTCACTCGCCTGCCTCGTCGTTCGCCATAACCATGCAAGCATGCTTCTGGCTCTCTTGCACTCGTTGTATTCTATCACATAAAATTCAGTTTTGCACCTGGATTTGTCAAAAAAATAGAATGTGTGTTATAATCGACTTATACTGTGGGTTTACGTTACTGTACGCGATAGAAATTTCCTGAATCAATGGGGGCGCCGCTGGCGTCGCACTCATATCCAATGAAAATGAAAATTCCGTACAGAATTAGAATGCAGGAGAGGAATTAGGCGCATGAAAGGAAAACGAAGATGGCTTCTGGCCGGTCTGTTACTGTTTGTGTTTGCAATCACGGGATGCAGTTTTCTCCACAATGCTGAGAAAATTGCCACGGCACCTGATCCGATCGTGGTGGGGAACGATGCGCAGGATCAGACGGAAGCGGATGCAGCAGCAGACAGAGCAGGGCAGAATGCAGAAGCCGAAGAACAAAAATTAATATCAGAAATTGAAATTGAATCCAGACCGCACCGGGATGCTATAAAGGCAAAGGGCATTTATATTTCCGCTTATGTGGCAGGAACTCCGGCCATGGTGGATAATCTGCTTCAGGAGTTTGATAAGACCGAGGCCAATGCGCTGGTCATTGACTTTAAAGATGACTTTGGCCGTGTGGTGTGTGAGACGGAGTCTCCGCTCATAAACCAGCTTGGTTCGACGAAAGTTTATATTGAAGATATGGCTGGTCTGATGCAGAACCTGAAGGAACACCATATTTATACCATTGCGCGGATCCCGGCTTTCCGTGATGCGTGGCTTTCGGAGGCACAGCCAGACTGGTGCGTAAAAAAGTCCGATGGAAGCGTGTTTAAAGACCGTGATGATCATGCCTGGGTTAATCCTTACAAACAGGAAGCCTGGGATTATCTGACGGAGATTGCCCTGGAAGCGAAAAAACTGGGATTTGATGAGATCCAGTTCGATTATGTGCGTTTCTGTACGGAAAAAGGCATGCAGGACGCAGTCTTTGATGAGGAAGATACGAAGGGGCGCAGCCGGACAGATATCATTCTGGAGTTTATGGAATACGAGTACGAGAAGCTGAGCGCTGAGGGGCTGTTTGTGTCGGCAGATGTGTTTGGCGCGATCATCAACAGTGATGTCAATGCAGACTCCGTGGGACAGATTTACGGAGAGATGGCGAAACATCTGGACTATATCAGCCCCATGATCTATCCGTCGCATTATTCGGATGGAAACTATGGAATCGATCATCCGGATATGCGTCCGTACGATACCATCTGTGCGGCACTGACAGAGTCCAGAAAGGAATTGTACTTTGCCGGACTAAATGGAGACCATGTGGCAGAGGTCCGTCCGTGGCTTCAGGATTTTACGGCGAGCTGGCTGAAAAACCATATTCCGTACGGCGGGGAACAGGTGCGTGACCAGATCCGGGCAGTCTATGACTGCGGCTACAATGAGTGGCTTTTGTGGGATGCAGCATGCACTTACGACTGGGATGGACTCTTGACACCGGAAGCGGCAGAAGAGGAGCAGAAAACAATCGAAGCCTCCAGGGATGAGCTCCCGGAGACAACCTATGCACCGGAAGAGGCCGGACACGATGCCCTGACGGTGCCGACCGGGGCTGGTGTGCAAAGTGGAGAGGAAGCACAAGGTGGAAATCCTGCTTCGGATGGAAAAACCAGTGCAGCTGGGGGTGCTTCTTCTGGCAAAAAAGGAGAAAAGCTGGCTGTCGGGGATTTCCCGGCGGCCCAGGCGCTTTCGGAAGCGTTGGAAACCGCAGAGGAGCCGGGAACTCCGCCGGAGACCGGCACGACACTTCCGCCGACCGTGTAACGGAAAAATGACAACGGTTCACAGAATGTGATTTTCCAGACTAAAAAGTAAAAGTAAACAGATAGAAAATTCAGAAAAGTGAATGTGGAAAATAGTTGCCGGATGTAGGAATAACAAAAACAGAAGACAAAAAACAAAAGGCAGAAAAAAGAAGACAGAAAAAACAGGCAGGAATGAACGATGACAGAGCGAATTGTAAGACCGGGCGAATTTTACCGGCATTTTAAAAATAAAGAATATCAGATTCTGGCGGTGGCGACCCACTCGGAAACGGGGGAAAAGATGGTTGTCTATCAGGCGCTCTATGGAGAATATGGCGTCTGGGTTAGACCGCTTTCTATGTTTATGGAAGAGGTAGATCGGGTAAAATATCCGGAGGCGGCGCAGAGATACCGGTTTGAGCGGATTGCGGCGGGTCCGTGGGAAAATTCGAAACAGCAGGAAATAAGGACAACCAGAACGACTCATGTCGTAAATGAAGGTGTTCGCCGTTCGAAAATGTCTGACGCAGCCACTCATTCCTGGGACATACCGCAGGAGGAACCGGAGCTGCATCCGCTTGTGGCAGAGTTTCTAGATCAGGAAACGACCGAGGGCAGGCTGGAAGTACTCCAGAGAATGAGCGGCAAGGTGGCCAAGCGGGATCTCGACAGTCTCTGCTTCTGTCTGGATATGAATCCGGTCGGTGGAAGCGTGGAGGAAGAGCTTGACGCGATCCGTCAGTGCATCCGGATGCAGCAGAGGTACGATGCACCGCGCCTGCGGTATGGAAAATGAGCGGCTGTCTGGCA
>OGWS01001218.1_pt1 | contig 21767 bp, 13 predicted proteins | sample 1576111 | NCBI WGS metagenome assembly OGWS01 (sample SAMEA3541534, study PRJEB24748) | human gut metagenome | biome: human gut; feature: human-associated habitat; material: faeces | place: China | collected 2012
AGCTTCCCAGACAGGAAACGACACTGGGAGAAGATATCTTTCAGCTGTTATTGAAAAAGGAAATGGAACAGCAGAAAAACTGACTTTCACAAATAATCAGGCAGCCTTTACATTGAAAAAAGATGAATCTGTAGATATCAGTTGCTTACCGACAGGATGGACATATACCGTTACGGAGCCAGCACCGGGAACAAACTTCGAGGTGTCATACTCGATAAATGGTGGATCGAAAACCGTTGGAGAAGCAGCATCATTTACAATGGCAGCAACAGGAACGGAAGATATCCAATTTACAAATACATCAACCGTGGCACCGCCCGTAACCGGAAGAAATATTCAGAATAATAGCTGGATTATGATGCTGATTGTGGTTTTACTGATTGGCATTGGAAGCATGGTATTTTTCAGAAAAGTAAAAAGAAAATATCATTAAGGCAAAAAGGAAGAATTGTGCTTGTGAAGTGAAGAACCTGAAAGTATGATTCTTCCTTTTACAATGAAAGAAACAAGAAAAATGTTCAGGATAAAAATCATTATTGGGGACGGACAGAGAGGGTGACATTATGCAGCTTACAAATACAACGGATTATGCCATTAGAATCGTATGTTATCTAGCATCAGAAAATAAGGTAATAACTACAGCAGAACTATCTCGTGAATTAAATATTCCGGCAAGTTACATTCCTAAAATAACAAAGCAATTAAAAGAAAAAGAAATTGTTAAAGCGGCAGAGGGATCGAATGGAGGCTATATGCTGGAAAAACGACCGGAAGAAATTTCTCTTATGGACGTTATTAACTGTACAGAGTCAACAATGGCAATTAGCAGATGTCTGGAGAAGGACGGATACTGTTCCAGAAATTATTCAGATTGCTGCAAGGTACATAAGGTGTTACTGGATCTGCAGAACACTTATAATAACAGGCTGGAAAATGTGAAAATATCAGATATTATTCAACCGGGCAAAGATGAATATTTTGGACGTTTTTATGTAGTTATAAAATTGAATTTAAAGGATCAAACATATGAATGTATTTATTCCCACGTACATGAAGTCTATGATAAAGTAAGTGATTCAGCTACCTATGATGAGTTTATAAGGAAGTACACAGAACAATATGTATATGAACAGGATCGCCAGAAGTTAAGACGATTTTTGACAAGCGAAAAGCTTACGGAACACTTAGTAGACGGCTGTATGGAAGATGATATGTCCTACCGCAGAATATGTGATAATGAAGCAGATTCTTATATTTGGATGGAAGCAAAAAGATATGTAGATGAGACGGAGAATATTGCCATTCTCACATTACATAATGCGAAGGTCATTCCAGATACGATTGTTAATATGGAACAGGAATTGCGGAAGAAAGAAAAGAATATCACGAAACAGTATTGGGATATGGTTTCTTTGCTTGTTGCGGTATTGAATCACAATAATCTGGTGGAAACGGAACATCAGGATGATATTAGTTTTTATACGGAGCAGGTTTATCGCCAACTGCAGAAAAATTATCCGGAATATGGAATTACCGAAGAAGAGATTGAAAATGTATCACACCTGGCACCAATCCATGATATTGGTAAAATCCGGGTACCGATAGAAATATTGAATAAAAATGGGAAATTAACGATAGACGAGATGGAAGTCGTGAAGCAGCATCCAATTACCGGTGCAGAGATGACATTGAGATTTCCGAATGGTATGACAACAGAGAAATTGAATAAGTACAGCTATGAAATCTGCCGACATCACCATGAGAGATTTGATGGCTCTGGATATCCGGACGGTTTAAAGGGAGATCAGATTCCGCTTTGTGCTCAGGTGGTCGGTTTGGTGGATGCCTATGATGCTTTGGTCAGTGAGCGACCATATAAACGAAAACTGAAACATGCCGAGGCGGTAAGGATGATTGTAAATGCTGAATGTGGAGCGTTTTCCATGAAATTGCTTCAATGTTTTTTTACTGCGGCTATGCAAAAAGAGTGGGTGCAGAAAGTAGAATCAAACAGAGAAGAGTAAGGAAAAAGTCCAGTAGGTATTTGATGAAAATGAAAGAAAATTTAACGGATATTATAATAAAATTAGTTATTTTATGCTAAAAAATCATTCTAGATATTAGAATGCAATATTGAGTAAAGGGTAGGAATTTTTATTCCGATTAGAGGTCCAGATATGAAGAAAAAAGGAAGGATAGAGAACAGAATTATCGCAGTAATACTATGTATGGCTATCTTATTTTCTCAAGTGAATATTGCGGATGCGGCAGACGTAAATCCATCGGGTACCAACACGAGTCAAGTGACACTTTCTGATGATGCCAATAAGAGTAATGGTGAAGTATCAACCGAGTCCACAGTTTCAGATGAAATAAATGGCACCACGGAATCCGAATCTAAGATATCGGAGGAAACAAGTGAAAACTCGAAAAATGACGAATCGGAATCGTCCGGTGGAAATGTTAAAGCGGAATCAACAGATAATATAGATGCTTATTATAAGGATAGTAAAATATGCATTTATAATTATGAACAATTAAAACAGATTGGTTCAGATGCTTATATTTACACAGGTGATAAGGATGGAAAGATTGGTTCTGGAGAAGTAGTAAAGAATGAAGGCACAGAGCTAAAATACGGTGCAGATGCCCAGTACATTTTGATGAATGACATCCAGATGAACTCGGAACAGATTTGGTCAGTACCGGATTCATTTACCGGAACTATCACAGGTACGAAACTAGAAGAAAACGAAACACCAACGCTGTATGATAAGGAAACGGATACAATCTACATATACAATCCATATCAGTTAATGGTACTTGCACAGGAAGAATCTGAAACAGAACCAGTTATGTCGATGGATTATGATGCTCCACAGTTTGGTATGGGGCAGATGATTTACCCGGATGGAGAAGATCAGGAGTATCTGACTTATAGTAAGTCTCATAATTATGTGTTATCGCAGAAGTTTAATTCGGATAAGCCAGAACTGGTTGCAGATCAATTGACAGAAAAATCAGCGAATGGAGTTCAGTGGCTAGATGGTGAACATGCAGATGGAAGAACAAAACCGGGACAATTATATGTAGAAGTTTCCGGGAAGAAATATATTCTGATCGGAAATGAGTCACAGTTGCGGGCGATTGGAAGCAATAAGAGCGTAACTCCGAGACTGTATGTTTATTACCGTCAGGGGTTAGTAAGCGGATTACTTGGCGGAAAGCCTTTCTACACACCATACTATCCAGGCGATGCGGATCTTGGACTTAATGCTGTTGCTGCAGAAGGGGCAACTACCCATCTTTCTGGATTCCAACAAAAGCCAGATACAGTGAAAGGTGATAACTCGTATCTATATTATAAAGATAATGGTAAGTATAAGCTGGCAGATGTCGATTTGACAAGCGATGATATTGTTACGGGCCTGTTGAAGGGAGTAGGTGGACTGTTAGGGACATTATTGGGTGGTCTTACAGTAGGAACTGGTAGTTTATGTGGCGTTAACGACCAAGGGTTACCTGACAATGAAACAGCGAGTCTGATGAAGTTAAAGCAAGAATATGGTGGTTTAAAATATTCATCCAATGCAAATTACATCATTTTTCGAGATATTGACTTATCCAAGGATGGTGTGAACTCAAATAAAGAAGATGATCTGTGGACACCACTTATGGTATCTGGTGATATCGTCGGTGCCAAGCTTTCCGGCGGCGAGACGAAGTTAGCAGATGAGAACAGTATTCTGGCAACTGGAAGACCTGTAATTTCTAATGTGAATGTGAACCAGACAGAAGAAATGGATGGTTCTAAATATATAGGAATTGGTTTTTTTGGAACAGTTACGAATGAGGTGAATGTAAACAACATTGGTGTCAGCGCCGGAACGGTCTCTGTATCAAACCTGGAATTACAAAATGTAAATGTACAAAACAATACGAATACGCATAAAAATACACAGACTATAATAAGTGGACTCACATCAGGGCTTGGATGGCTTGTAGGTGGTGTAGTTGATTTATTAGTAGGAGTTTTAACATTTGGAAGCGTAAACCTGAATTTGAGAGATACATTATCAGCACTTTTAAATGCAAGAGCAAAGGATCCGACGATTTATGCAACAGGGGCATTTGCCGGAAGGCTAGTGGGTGATGTTTCCATTGAAAACTGTGATGTGACAGGAACAGTCAGTGTTTCGAATATTAATGATCGTACTGGTGGGTTTGTCGGTTATACAGAAGGTGTAACAGAGTATGACGGATTGTCAAAAGCTCTTGGAGTAACGGTGAATGCATTATCATCATTGTTAAATGCAATTCCGGGACTTGGGCTTGGAGATTTGATCACAATTCTTCTGGACAATGCATTGCCGGTTGGTAGTTTAATCCCTACTGGATACAAAAATGTAAATATCAAAAACTGTCATGTAGAGAATCTGGCAGGAACTATCGGAGCTGCGGATAAAGATTATGCAGGTGGTTTTGTAGGACAGCAGGTAGGAACAAGAATCTTTGACTGCTCCGTGAAAAACAGTAGTTATTCTGTAACGGCAAAAGAATACGGCGGAGGATTTGCAGGAATCAGCAGAGATGCGGAAATCCGAGGTTTGTTAAGTGATGTAGGTGTTGAACTTATTCGAGTAATGCAGCCACAGAGTATCTTGTTAAATTGCAATCTGACAGGATGCAATGTCTCAGTATCTGGTGAAAATTATCAAGGCGGTATCGTAGGAGCACAGGCAAACAGTTATGCGGTCAACTGCGGAGCGAATGGAAGCATCGCAGTTAAAGCAAGTGGAAGTTATGCCGGCGGTGTGAGCGGTATTTCAACAGTTGGATGGATTACAAACCTTGGAAATAAAGAAGTCAAGGATGCAAGCCTTTTAACAACAGTGAAAGACTTATTGACAGGACTCTTGTCCAGTGATCCGGAAAAAGCAGGTATGCTCTTGTCACTCGTAGGAATTGCACCATCAGCAATACTAGGATGTAACATGGATTGTTCAGCAGTTTCAGTTGAGGCTGGCAAGAGTTATTCCGGTGGTATTCTTGGTGGTGGTGATGGCGTCTATATTGCAGAATCCAGTCAAGAATATTTAAAGAAACTTCCGTACTGGAAACATGGCGGAGGGGATGCGAGCAGTGTAGCCCAAAGAGATAATGTGCTCACAGGATTAAAAACAGTTACGGCAAGTGAAAATCGTGCCGGAGGTATTGCCGGAAGTGTAACAACAGCAAATGTCACAGGACTTTTAAATAATACGCTTGGAATCGGAAACTTCCTTGGATTTACTGTGCATCATGTAACTGTGACAGGAGTAAATGATGGATATACAGTTGAAGCAAAAGAAAATTATGCCGGCGGAGCACTTGGTGAGGCTGTTGGTGGAGATGTGGATACTGTAACATTAAATCAGGTAAAATCTGTTTCGGCAAAAAACAGAGTCGGTGGTTTTATCGGTTGTGCAGGTCCGGGAGATCTGGTTGGTGGAAACGGACTGACTTTGAATCTGTTAGGACTAAACAACTTGCTTAAAGTAGAAAATCTGCTTTCTGTGGCAGAAGGTGTCAGAGTTAAAATCAATGAAGCTCATGTAAATGGCATCGCAGGAGGTATGACTGTAGAAGCAACAGGCGCAAATTCCAACGGCGAAGTAGTGGATTATACAGCCGGTGGTTTCATCGGAAAGAGTAACAGCTGTGAGATCATTAAGTCTGATGTGAAAAATTTAAAAGAAGTAACAGCAAATGATACAGATGGTTTTGCAGGAGGATTTGTAGGTTCTTCACAGACCGGAGGTCTTGCAGATGTAGCTGGTGAAGAGGATGTCAAGGCTTTGCTAAATGCAAATAAGTTATTAGGTGCTGTCACGTACTTGCTTCCTTCTTATACAGAGTGCACGGTTACTTATGTTGATAAAGGCGGAGTTGCTGCAGATACAGCAGGCGGTTTTGCCGGAAACTTCCAGAGTGGAACGGTTAACAATCAGGGCGCAGGAGAAGGTAACTATTATTCTGTATATAATCTGGATCATGTAAACGGACAGTCTTATGCCGGAGGCTTTGGCGGAAATGTTTACTCCGGAGCTTTGGCAGAGGCTGGAGGTGGAATCAGCATTCTGGGCGGAATCACAGGTCTGCATATAAATGTTGGAGATCTGCTTAATCTGATCAATGCCTACATTCCATATGTGCAGTATGCCGGAGTCAAGTCAGACAACGGATTTACGGTTACTGCCAACAAAACGAAAACAGACGACAGCAATTCCGGAAGTGCTGGAGGATTTATCGGTTACGGAAGCGGTGTTCAGGTAAGCTACTGTGATGTTACGAACCTGAAGCATACAGAGGTGAAGGCTCCGAAGGATTTAGAAGCAAATGAAGCGCCAACATACTATGATGAAAACAAAAGCACATATGCGGTAACAGGTGCTAGATATGCTGGTGGATATATCGGATATATGGATATTGGTTCTGCAGCTTCCGTTGGAAAAGGTTTGAGCGTACTTGGTAAATCGATAGGAATCAATAATGTGCTGGATGCATTGAATGTCGTTGTTTCTACAATAGAACATTCGAATGTTACAGGAGATGTTGGAGGTTTTGCAGTAAAGGCTTCTTGGAAAAATACTGCATCCGATGCGTCAGAAAATGATGTTCTTGGAGATGCAGGAGGATTTGCCGGAAAGATTTCTGGTGGACACATTCAGGACTCCAACGCAAATAACTTTTCTTATACCATTGGTCAGATTACAGCCGGTGGTTATGTAGGAGACTTGCAGCCGGGAAATGTGGCAAATGTACTAGGAAATGCAAGTATTTTAAAAGGACTTGTGGATGTAGAAAGTGCATTAGCATCTGTTGCTGAGGATTTTGTACCAACGATCAGAAACAGTTCCACAACATGTATTCCTTGTGGTGGTGCAGTTCGTGCAGATGCGGCCTCCACAAAGCAAGTACAACGAGGTATGGCCGGAGGTTATGCAGGACATAATGAAGGCGGTCACATCTGGGGAAACAATACAAAGAAATGGAAAAGTAAAGAAGAATATACCGGACCAACAAGTACTTGTAAAGCAGTAAGAATCCGTTCGGTATACGGAGAAGAAATTGCTGGTGGCTTCACAGGACTTATGGAGTCAGCTGATACGGCAAGTACCGGAAACCTGTCCTTGTTGTTGGGACTGGTAAAAGTAGATAACATCCTTGGAGCACTTAGCGTTGTTTATCCGACAGAAGAAAATACGGCAGTTTACGGGCCACTTGCCCTGATGGGTTATAAAGACTGGAATGATTGGGTGAAATTCGTTGGTAAATACAAAGGTTATGGAAGTGATCTTGCTGAGCATGGAACAGTAAATAGTCAGGAAGAACTTGATGCGATTATTGGTAAATATGCTTACGGATACAATGTCGTTGCAGGAAGAGTAAACTACCGGGATGAGATAAAACTGGCAAATGGCGGAGCAGCCGGAGGCTATGTTGGTTCGATGCAGACAGGTACGATTACAAATGGACAGGCTTATCAGGCGAAGACAATTAAAGGGCTTCGATGCGCCGGAGGTTTTGCAGGAGAAATGATAAACGGCGGAGCAGCAAAGCTTGGAGGAGTTGATATCCTCGGTCTTAATCTGCAATTAGGACAAATGCTGCAGGTACTTAATGTCTTTGTGCCAGTAATCAAGAAATCCTCGGTAGAGGGTTATCAGAGCGGACTGATTGTCCAGTCAGAAGGTGTAGATGACAAAGATACTTGTGGTTATGCCGGAGGTTATGTAGGAAAACTGATCGGTGGGCAGATCTGGGGCGAAAATGATGCACGCTGTAAGGTCACAAAGCTGAGACGAGTTGACGGAAGAAGCTATGTTGGAGGATTTGTCGGAAGCTCCAGACCAGGAAGTGTTGCAACAGTGGATCCAACCGCTGGGGAAGGATTACTCAGTCAGCTCTTGAATAAACTGTTAAGTACACCGGCAGATTTGATAAAAGTATTAAATGCCACAGTCGCAACTATCCGTTATGCAGATGTGGAATCCTGGGATGACTGGGGAATCATCGTAAATGGTGCTCATGCAAGTGAAAGTAATAACACTTCTTATGCAAAAGCGGCAGGAGGATTTGCCGGAAATCTGGAAGGAACTGTACTCGGTAAGAAGGATACGGAAGAGGCAGGAGTTTCTGTACAGAATATCCGTTCCGTAGTCGCAGGTGAATATGCCGGAGGATGCTTCGGTGTTGCTGACGTAGCCGGAGTTGCCAATATCAGTGCAGGAAATGAAACCTCGCTTCTTGATAAATTATTAAAGCTTGGAAGAACCGATGTGCTGGATGCATTTAGAAGTTATGTATATTACGGAACTGTAAGCGGAAGTAAGGATGCTGGCTTAAGTGTCAGTGCAAACACAGCAATAAAATCTGGTCAGAACAATGAAGTTACATATAGCGGAACAGCCGGAGGTTTTGGTGGCTCACTGTTAAATGGTTCTGTGAAAAACAGCAAAGTAACGAGCTTAAGTAATGTAAGAGGTTTAAATAGTGTCGGAGGATTTGTTGGCTATTCTGGAAAGAGCGGAGTAGTTAAGGCAGACAAGATAGACGTTATTGGAGACAATAAAGGACAGTTACTTGGTGGAGCTCTTGGAGTTATGGACATTTTTGGTTCTCACATTGATGACTGTGCAGTTACAGGAACGGATGACGGTTACACCGTGCAGAGTACAAATGGAGATGAGCAGATTGCCGGAGGATTTATCGGATATGCAAATCTTGCAAGAATGTCGAATTGTACAGCAGGTGACAAAACGAACCAGAAAATTGGACTGAAACAGGTAGCGTCAGGTGGAACAGCCGGTGGATTTGCAGGACGAACAAGTTTCGCTTATCTTGCAGATTTAAAATTGGATTCAGGAGCAGTGAATGTAATATTCTCGGTTGTTAATCAACTTGTAAAAGCATTATATTTGGATAAAGCTCAGGCTTTAGATCTTCTGAAAATTAATCTTGGAATTATTAAAGTGGAGGCTCTTTACGAAGGAAATTTGATTCACGTAAATCTGCTTGGATTGGATATCTCTGTAGGACTTTCGAAGAAGTCAACAGATAACAAACAGGAGACAGATCTTGCAATTATTACGATCGGAGATTCATCCATCAAACTTCCATGCGATGAAAATGGACTTTTGAATGATAATGATGCCAAATCCAATATCAGTGTGAGTCTGATCAAGGCGAATCGAACAAAAATCACAGATAGTAATGTCTACGGTGTCAGTCAAGGATATGATGTCTATGCCGGTGGAGCCGGAAATAACAATGATGGTGATGCTAAAGACGGACGAAGTGGTGGCTTTGTTGGATTCAACGATGAAGGACTTTTGAAGAATAACAACATGTATTACTGTGATGTGGTTCGTGGAACAAAAGATCTTGTCGGACCATTTAGCGGAATAAGTAAATTAGATTCACAATATAAGTTCAACACATTGGAAAAAGTGGAAGGTGAGGACAACAATTACCGTATTTATAGAAAGCTGGAGAAGACACTGGATCAGATCAAAAAGAATTCAGACAGGTTGAATCTCAGCTATGAAAAAGACGCTTCCAGTGGATGGGATATTTACACATTGGGCCATATGAATTCGGTAAAAAGCTATGATACTTTGAAAAATGCAAAGCTGACAGATGATACATCGTCTACGACAGCAGAACTGAAAGCATATGAATCGTCGGCAAAAGCAGTATTGATGTCAGATACCAAAACAACATTGAACACGGGAGATAGTGATACACCGGAACCATCCGAGTCACAGGATCCATGTGATGAGAACATCAAACTGACAATAAATAAAGTTTGGAAGGATTTAAACAATTTTGATAATTCAAGACCAAACAGTATTACGGTAACAATATCACGTACCTGGAAAGATAAGGCAGGAAATGAATTGACAGAAACAGTACCAGGTTACGAGAGTTACAAAATAGAAGGTTCCATCGATAAATCTAAATGGCAGGAGGTGATAAAGGAACTCCCGGCATACAAGACAGATGGAGATGAAATTTATTATTACACGTATTCCATCACAGAAGCAAAAGTGGATGGTTATACAACAACGGTAAATACATCCGATGATGGATTTACGTTCAATATAACCAACAGACATTTTCCAGGACTCCCGGATACAGGAGGTTATGGAAGCTATCTTATTTACCTGATAGGTATCCTGCTCTTACTGATTTATCTTGCAATGCGATGCAAAAAAAGCAAAGAAAATCAGAAGGCAGAACAGCTATAAAAACTTTATTCCAAAGAAAAGGAGAAAACAGCTATGAAAAGAATGAAGAAAATCATGGCAATGCTGCTGGTAGCAATTATGACAATGGCTATGGCAGTAACGGCATTTGCCGCAGACGACACAACAACAGGAAAACTTACAGTAAATGTAAAATCAGGACAGACACTCACCGGACAGACAATTTACCTGTATAAATTATTTGATGTAACAGAATCTGGCAGTGGAGCCACAAAGAACTATGCTTATACGATAAATACTGCAACTGGTTACAAAGATGCAATTAAATCAGCACTTGGAAGTAGCACTATTACTGACACTTCTACAGATGCAGATTATGCGGATGAAGTAGCAAAACTTGGAGAAAATGACTCTACTGAAGTACAGAAGTTTGCCAATGCATTTACAACTTACGCATTAACAAATAAGGTAACAGCAACAGCAAACTCTGGAAAACTCACAGATACAAACAAAGATTCTTATGATTTTTCAAACTTAGCATACGGTTATTATCTTGTATATGTAACCGGTGGAAAACAGATTCAGGCTTCATTAGTAACAGTTGACTCTGATTCAGCTACAGTTAATCTGAAAAGTGAAGCTCCAAGCATCGAGAAAAAGGCAGACAAAACTTCAGTAGAAATCGGAAATGTAGTTACCTATACAGTAACAGGTTCTATTCCGGATACTACAGGATATGCTCAGTATACATACAAAATTAACGATACATTATCGAATGGTCTTGATTTTGTGAATGATGTTAATGGAACTGCACTTGCAGAAGATGCTACAACAGTTAAGGTTACAGTTGCTTTTAAAGATACAGATGTAACAGATGCATCTAAAGCACCTACAACAGCAACACTGGATACAGTCAATCATAGAAAGATGACACTTGACCTGTCCTCATGGGTTAGAGAGAATCAGGGAAATAAAGGCAAAGAATTTAATGTAACATATTATGCAAAAGTAAATGATAAGGCTGTTGTAGCAGAAAAGAACAGCGCTAAATTGGAATATGGTAATGATCCAGACAATACAACAGAGACAACACCAAGTGAAGCAAAAACACCTACATATCCACTGAACATTAAGAAAACAGATCATAAAACAACTGAATTATTAGCAGGTGCAAAATTTAGCCTTTATACAGAAACAGAATATAAAAAAGATGCGGCTACAAGACAGGCTATTAAAGTTACTGGAACAGATGGAAACTATGTAGTAGATCCAACATCTGAAAACACAGTATTTGAATCTGCGGCTACAAAAATTGGCGAGAATGAATGCAATCTTCATGTCAATGGTCTTGCAGAAGGAACATACTATTTAGTAGAGACAGAAGCTCCAGAGGGTTATAACAAACTGGCAAAAGATGTAAAAATTGTCATTACAAAGAGTACAACAGGTGATGAAACAGAATGGACTCTTTCCAAAGATGACAATGACGAAGCTGATAAGATCATCGATATCGAAAACAGCACAGGTTCTCTTCTTCCATCAACTGGTGGTAAAGGTGCAATCGCATTTGGTATTATCGCTGCAATCCTTGTATTTGGTGTAGTAGTAAGCTTTATCCGTGATAAAAGAAAAGCAGCATAATGTTAAGAATAATTGGCAAGAAACATAAGACAGAATAAATGGAATCTGCGGGTATCCTTTTGGATAGCCGCAGTTCCGATATAACGATAGGGAGAATGCAATGAAAAGTAAGAAAAAAGGTAAGATTACAATAAAAGATATTATTCGTTTACTTGTGCTTTTGGTTGCATTCGCCGTTTTATTATATCCGACATACAGCAGATACTTGAATGAAAAGAATGGTTCAAAAGTAGTATCTGAATATGATGAGAAAAGTGTAAAGTTAAGTCATGCAGAAAAGGAACAGATGCTTGCGGATGCAAGAGCATACAATCAGGAAATGTTGGGAAACATTGATTTGATTGATCCATTTTCCCAAACGGAACCAGAAGTAGATGAACGATACGAGAGTCTGTTGAATGTAGATGGTTCTGGAATGATGGGATACATTCGTATTCCTAAGATTAATATAGAACTTCCAATTTATCACGGAACAAATGAAGCTGTTCTGCAGACAGGTGTCGGACATTTCTGGGGTACATCTCTTCCAGTAGGTGGAGAAAGTACACATACAGTTCTGACAGGACATAGAGGTCTTCCGACAAAAACACTATTTACCAATATGGATAAACTGGAAGTAGGGGATATTTTTTACATTAAAGTCTTAGATGAAACCCTGGCATATCAGATCGATCAGATATTAACCGTTTTGCCGGAAGAGACAGATGGATTATCTATTGAACCAGGTAAAGATTATGCAACACTTGTTACTTGTACACCATTTGCAATTAATACACACAGACTTTTAGTTCGTGGAGAGAGAATACCTTATGAAGAGGCAACGAAGCAAGAGCCGGATACAAATATAAAACCGGAGTTATCTTTTACTGCTAAAGTGCTGATTGTAACAATTATAGTGATTTTTATAGGGCTGATGATTGCTATAATTTATAGTATACGAGATAGAAAAAGGAGGAAAGTAAGGTGAGAAAGAAGATAAGAAGTATTCACATTATTTTATTCGTTATGCTTTTTCTTGTCGGTAGTTTTATAGATATTTCAACAATCCATGCTGAAGCAGGAAGCAGAACAGGAAGCATTCAAATTATTTACAAGGGGAGAAATAGTTCGGATAAAGAAGTGACTCTTTCCGGAGCAAAGTTCTCGATAATTCCAATTCAATATATGAAAAATAATGAGCTGGTCTGGGAAGATAGTTTTAAAGATTCAGGTATATCATTACAAGATACCAGTGCAGAAGCAAGAGAAAAACAGGCAAAACAATTGTTTGCATTTGCGAAGGAAAATGATATTTCCGGCTTAATGCAAGAAACAGATAGTTCGGGACGCACGAGTTTTGGAGGATTGGATGAAGGAATTTATCTGATTGCGCAGATTGGAAATGTGGAAAGTGGTACAGATAAATTTGAATCTGCGCCATTCCTTGTTAATATTCCATCTGAAATCAATGGGAATGTAGAATATAATGTAACGATAGAGCCAAAAGCTGAATGGGTTTCACCAGAAACACCACCGAACAATCCAGACAAGCCAAAGGATCCGGCACCTTCAAAACCTGATAAGCCAAATAGTATTCAGAAAATAATAAACACGGTAAAAACCGGAGATACAACAAATATAGTTGCATGGTTTTTAATAGCGATTGTTAGTCTTGGTTTGATTGTAGGATTATATAAAAAGAGAAAAATGAAGTAGGCATTATTTAAAGAAAACTGATCCATTGCGGTGGAATCAGTTTTCTTGTGTTATACGGTTTAAAACGTTTCTAATATTAATGTTGAAGTGGTGGTGCAACGGTACGATTGATATCGTTGTTTGATATTTGAGGAGCATTGAGCAGTGCTGTGAAATTCTGTTGGATGATATCTAGTGTCTTCTGTTTTTTCTGCAATTCCTGTTTTTCTCGGACAGTAGCAACCTGTTCAGATTCAAGATTTTCTATTCTATTCTGGATTTTATTAGAGCTTGGGATTTTGGTAACACCGAGATCCTGAAGCTCTTTTTTTATATATTAGGAAAGTCCTTTGTTTAAAGCAGAGGTAAAAAAATGCTTCATAAAAAAAGAGGCATAGGAAATAGACGATTGTTAGAAAAGATAAAAGCCTTCTTCACCAAAATCGTCATCATCATCAAATTCATGAAGAAAATAGTCCATATCCAAAAGGTCATTGTCACTCATGAGTTTGATATCATGGGCACTCATACCTTCAGGATGATTTTCATCAATCCCCGTTAATTCACGGAGAAGATGGGCACAGCAGACTGCATGCTGAATATCTGAATAATTCCAGTAGGAAGCTCAGCAGTCATGCATGGCAATCCCTTTGAATTCCGGGAGAACACCGCATTGTTCCATGCCTGCACTTCCACGTTTGGGACTGATATCAAGATAGGTGTATTCACAGTTTGAGGCATCATGAACTCACCAGAGTTTTTTATCCACTCTGGTTTCTGTTTCATCGAAATGTCCAAGTGCGGAACCAATCAAAAGTTATATTCAGAGTATGCAGACACTACTTTATTATTCATATTTAGAGAGAAAAAGTCAGATGTATATGACTATTATGAAGTAAGATACGGAAAAAATAATTTTATGCATTTGGCAGGAATAAAAAGTAAAACATTGAGTATAGTTGATTTTTATACGGCTTGTGAGAAACAAATAATAAAAAAGGAAGATTGCAATCCACGAAGAAATGCAAATACTATGTATGCAAAAATAGCTGTTATGGAACAAATGTTGGATTTGAGAAATAGCAAGTGCTATAAGATAGGTACAAAAGATTTAATTACGATATAGTATATTACAAGAGTGTGATATTAATTTCTCTAGCATAAACTGGTAAAGAAAAAATAGGATGAATAAAAAAGAAAAAGAGGTCACAACCGAACTAACTCTGTTGTGACCATCCTATCATTCCCCGAAAAGATAGCATGTTACTATAGAAGATGACTATTGTTTAATTCAGATCTGCTGTCATTTCTGCAACCATGACTAGATTATCGTTCGTACTCTGATCCATATCTACAACCTGCACATGAATCTGATCTGTATCCGTCTGCTCAAACTGCATCTTGATCTGGTACACTCCATTTTCCGGATCTGTAAAAGTACCTCCGAATTTCTCGAGTGCATTTCCATCTGCATCCGTAATAATCATCTGTACATTTTCATATGTTTCCGGCACCTCAAGATAAAGGTAGGTGGATGCTGGCACTTTTACAATCTTACTCACTTTGAATCCATTATTCTCCGCATTTACTTCATATGTCTGGTTGTTGCTGGCATCCGTATTCACTGTGAATTTGAGATTCCACTCTCCGCTGATCAGATTCTCGCCCTCCACATACTTGGTTGTGCTCAGCTCATTTTCTCCCTTTCCATAGAGCTGGGTAAACTGTATGTCTACCGTTGACTGATCTGAAAATTCCTTTTTCTTCAGAAAATCTGCACTGATGTGTCCAAGACCTACAAAGCTTCCGTCCTCCGCTTTTTCCAGACAAAGTTCTGCACCGCATTCCACTCCGTCAACCTGCACTCTTTGACTTTTATCCGGCAGCAGATATTTCTTCTGATTGATCTGCTCATTGTCTGTAGTAGCTGTCATCGTAAAATACATTTCATATCCATCACAGTATGCATCGGATACCGTTACTGTCACGCCGTTATCTTCTGCTTCTGATCCCGGAGTCTGCACATTTACAGAATGATCTTCAATCTTTTCATAGGCGGTCTTATCTTTCCCTGCATACGGATCCTTCGCCCTGTTTTCCTGCATTTTTGCAAAGACATCTCCGATCACCGGGATATTCTTCGCCAGTACCGGATTGGAATAAAGAACCGTTCCTGATATAGCGATCACCGCCACAGCTGCCGCCGCTGCTGTCCACACTTTCTTTCTCTTCTGATTCCTGTTATCTGGCTTCTTCATTCTAAGCTTTCCTTGTCCGATTTCTTTATATGCATCTTGAATCTTTTGCTCTACAATCTCTGGAATTTCTAAATCTTTTTTCAAATCCTGTTTCATTTTCTCTTCAAATGACATTCTCAAGCCCTCCTTTTCTGCTCACGTTTTCTATTTTTGTCTGAATTTTTGCTTTACTCAAATTGAAATTCCGGGTGTTCTTTCAGATAGAGTTTTTTATATACTCCTCGCCCTCTGGAAAGTCTTGTCTTCACTGTATTTTCATTCATCTGCAATATTTGACTGATTTCCCGGATGCTCATCTCTTCTACATAATATAAAATCAATACAACCCGATATTGCTGTTCCATCTGGTCTAACAGCTCTAGAAAGTCTTCGTTGATTGTCGCTGCTCCCAGTGGTGCTGCAATCTTTTCTTCTGCTTTCTTTCCTTTTATATCTTCTGCCCCATAATACGCTTCAATACCGACTACTTTCTTCTGTTCCCTAAGCATCTGATTACAATTATTAATCAATATTCTGAGTAGCCATGTCTTAAAATACTGTGCTTTTTTTAATTCTTTCAGCTTTTCATAGCAAGTGAGGATACTTTCCTGAATTGCATCTGCTGCATCAGAATCGTTTTTTAAAATACCGATCGCTACTTTATACATGGCCTGCTTATTTTCTTCTATCAATTCCACGAACGCCTGATCATCTCCCCTCTGCGCCCGCTTTACAAGAGATTTCATTTTATACGCCACCTTCTTTCAATTGTTTTTAAGCTCCATCTCAACCGATTGATACTTATTAGATGAATTTATGGTGTAAAAAGTTTCAAAAAGAGAGAAAAAGCACCTGTCAAAGAATCTTTGCGTGTTACTGTTCACACGATGTGCGACCAGCAACGCATCTCGCCATTTTAAATCGCCTTTGGCGATGGGGCGAGATGCATTCAAATCAAAACACGCATCCTCCGTGTCAATCAGCGGAGTGATTGACACGGGAGTGAACAGTGATCTTTGCGCAACTATATACGCAATGTAATGTGATGATTGCTTTACTTTTAACATTATTTTTTGGATAATAACATTAAAGGAGGATTCAAAAATGGTAGAATCTATAGACAAAGAAAGAGTAATGGGGATAATAAAGCACGAAAAATCTGTTGTAGATTTTTTTACAGGTGCTGAAACCGGAATTATTGTATCTTGCTTATTTTCACCGAATTCATCGGTAAGAACTACGGTTATTATTGTTGGAATTATAATGGTATGTATTGGATGGTATAAAAAATCAAAGAGTGACAAAAAGGTATTTCAATATATTAAAGAACATGATTAAATGAATTTTAAGTAGGAACTTTTCTATATTGTTTATCTATTATTGATTTTACTGTATTTTTCAGATTCAGTCCATATAGGAACTGTAACTAGCTAAAAATAATGAATATAACGTTGGTTTTATGGTAATATATAAGAAATACAGCGTGCATTTGGCGCGGAAATTGGAGGTTTCAATGGATAGAAAAGAATTGAATGATATTCTTAAAATCGGAGAAACAGTGGCAGTTGAATTTAAGAGATGCGGAAATGGGATAGAATCGGATACATATGAAACAGTATGCTCTTTCTTAAATCGATTTGGCGGCGATATTTTTCTTGGTGTATTAGATGATGGCACCGTGCTGGGAGTACCGAAAAAAGCTGCTTCTGATATGGTAAAGAATTTCATAAAGGTTATGAGCAATCCGGCGTTGTTTTCACCGACAATATATTTGATACCTGAGATTATTAAATATGATGAAAATCGGATTATTATTCACATTCATATTCCGGTAAGTGCAGAAGTGCACAGTTACAAGAAAGTAATTTATGATCGTGTTGATGATGCAGATGTAAAAGTGACAGCTACAAGTCAGATCGCATCCATGTATATTCGAAAACAAAATACATTTACAGAAAAAAGAATTTATCCATATGCGAAAATGGAAGATTTGAAATTGGATTTGCTGCCAAAGATACGTATAATGGCACAGAATCATGCAGGAGGAAAACATCCGTGGTCAGATATGAATGACGAAGAATTGCTTAAAAGTGCAGGTCTGTATGGGAGAGACATTACAACAGGAGCGGAAGGATATAATCTGGCAGCGATTATGTTACTTGGAAAGGATGATACTATTTTAAATGTAGCACCAACTTATGCAACAGATGCACTTGTGAGAAAAATCAATGTGGATCGATATGATGACCGTGAAGTTATAAAAACAAACTTAATAGATAGCTACAATATGCTGATTGAATTCGGTAAAAAGAACTTGCCGGATAAATTTTTCTTGGATGATACAATAAATAAGAGTTTACGGAATACGATTGTCAGAGAGATGGTTAGCAATACTTTGATGCATCGGGAATTTTCTAGCAGTTATACAGCAAAATTTGTAATTGAAAAAGATAAAATGTATGTTGAAAATGCCAGTCGCGCTACGAGGCAGGGGAATATTACTTTAGAAGAATTAGAACCGAATCCAAAGAATCCGGTGATTGCAAATTTTTTCAGAAATATAGGATATGCAGATCAATTGGGATCAGGTGTACGGAATCTATTTAAGTATAGTAGACTTTATTCAGGAGAAGATCCAGAGTTTATTGAAGGAGATATATTTAAAATTATAGTTCCTTTAAATGAAAAATATTCTTTTGATTATCAAGAATCAGTAACAACGGGAAAAACAGGCAATGCATCAGAAAAAACAGGCAATGTATCAGAGGAAACAGGCAATGCATCAGAAAAAACAGGCAATGCATCAGAAAAAACAGGCAATGCATTAGAAGAAACAGGCAATATATCGAAAGAAACAGCAAGAAGATTCAAGATGTATTATGAGAAACTTGCAAATCTAGGAGTTACGGAAAAGAATATAGACAACATTAATTTTGTGTATGATAAAGCTGGAAGTGACAATCCATTCGGACAGAGTGATGTTCAGAAATGGTTGAATTGTTCTAAGTGGAAAGCAACAAATGTTATGAATGAAATGAAAAAAGCAGAAATTTTATATAAAGTAAAGGGCTATGGACCGGGAAAATATAAGTTTATAGAAGAAATCCATCCATTTTGAAGGAATCCTCGTTATTGACGAGAATTCCTTCATGGAAAGAGAAAGCTTCGTTCTCTAAAGCTTGTTACTTATAATTTTGCAGGATTTACATGAACCATGATATGCTTTACTTTAGGAAAAGTCTTTTCGATATCGTTATGCACTTTTTCTGCTACATCATGTGCATCCTGAAGCGTGATGGATCCGTCTAGAGCTATTTCAACATCAACGTAGATTTTATTTCCAAAAATTCGAGTTCGAAGTACATCAATCTTATGAACGTTTGGATTGCGCATTACGCAGTTGCGAAGTTGAGTCTCCATTTCTTCGTCACAGGAGTGGTCAACCATCTTGTCGATTGCATCTTTGAAAATATCAGAAGCAGCCTTTACGATAAATACAAAAATCACTAAGCTGGCAATGGAATCCATGATTGGAAAACCAAGTCTTGAACCGGCGATTCCGACCAATGCACCAATGGAAGAAAATGCATCAGAACGATGATGCCAGGCATCAGCCATCAGTGCACTGGAATCGATTCTTTTGGCGTGATATCTGGTGTACCAGTACATGGCCTCTTTGCTGATGATTGAAATTATAGCGGCAATCAATGCTAAGATACCAGGCGTTTGTATGTTGTCAGAATTTCCCTGTAATATCGTTTTGAATGCTTCGATTCCGATTCCAAGACCTGTGATGAGAAGAACAATCGCAAGGACAATTGCAGCTACACACTCCAGGCGTTCATGTCCATAAGGATGCTCTTTGTCCGGTTTTTTTGATGCGAGTCTGATTCCGATAATAACTACAAATGTACTGAATACATCTGATGCGGAATGAATAGCATCGCTGATCATCGCATTGGAATGCGCAACAATTCCGGCAAAAAGTTTGAGCAGAGATAGTGCGATGTTTCCGATAATCGTAATAGTAGAGACTTTGTTGGCTACTTTTTGGAAATCTTCTTCATTTGCGACAGGATTTCCGGTTTTCATTGTGCTGTTTTCCATATGTGTTACCTCCAATTTAATAAAACAATTAAAAGATAGCTCTATGGCACTAAATATATGTGGGGAAATAAAAGAATTATTTTAAAATAAAAAACACCCACGAATCAGTATTAGCAACTACTGTCCCGCGGATGAAAGATTCCACTGTCGCATTTGCGACCCGACTCCATGATATGATATCACGGTCTGCTCAGTTTGTACTGTAGATTTATATGCAGTGCAAAGAGTTATAGTAGATATAGCATAAAAGAGATGGGTTTGTCAAGAAAAATGAATTGATTTTTGATTACAGATATTAGGAATGATAAAGTCAAGGAATGGGTAATGAAATAAGTTACTTGCGGTCCTCTTTTTTGAGTGATAAGATAAAAATACTTGTAAAGAGAGTGAGGTAGAAAAATATGTATTATGTACCAGATGGCACAAAAGAGTGCGGATATTATGAATGTAAAAAATGTGGAAGTCGATTTTTATCTTTACAGACAATGAATACAATTCCCTGTCCGGATTGCGGGATGGATATTGACTATGAAATTGGACCAGATGAAACTTTAGAGGCGGCAGAGGATACAGCAGTGCTGGTAGAGAAGATTACAGGAGAAGAGGAAGTTGAGAAGATGGATGCACTTCTGAGCCTAGCAATTACGGGTGGAGACTTTAACTGGATTTAAAATATATCCGAAGATAAAAGAGATTTTTCCTATTATAGTGGAAAAATCTCTTTCCATTCCCCAGGAGAAAGTGTCTCATCGAGAATGATATCTTCTATAGAAATGCGTTTCAATTCGATCACGCAGCAGTGAACCGCTTTCATCATGCGGCGAATCTGACGCTTACGCCCTTCTCTGATTGTGATCTCTCCGTAAGTGACCGGATGAGTTGGGAGGTTATTACATACGGCATTCTGTACTTCCGGATGTAAAGTATCTATTATATTAGAAAGAATATCCTGACGAAATACTTTTAGTTTCGCAGGAGAAGTAAGAACAGGGGATCCTTTTAAGAGGATTCCTTTTTCTAATTGTCGGCATCGATCTTCGGTCAAATCGCCGAGAACCGTAAAATAATAGGTCTTCTCTTTATGATAAGAAGGGTGCGTAAGTTTCTGATTGAAAACTCCGTCATCTGTAATAAGGAGGAGTCCGGTTGTTTCTCTGTCTAATCGCCCAACCGGATTTAAATTGTCATTATTTAATTCTGAGAAATAGTCCATAACGGTTGGATAAAGGCTATCACGTCGAGCAGTGACGCAGCCGAAAGGTTTGTTAAACATATAATAATGAAACATATCGTGTCTCCTGTGTCTTTATAAGTGAAATAAATAGATGAGATTGATTATACAGAAAAATAATGGATTTCACAAGGTGTGCTACTTATACCTGTCTTTGGTTGTGGAAAAGGCGGTTTAATCTTTCTATTCAACATGAATTGTCAGAATAGTCTGAATTGCATGAAATATATAAAAAACATTGACAATTAAAAATGGCTGTGATAAGATAACATTCGTCGCTGAGGAACAGCAAAGAAAACAACAGAGGAACGGAAGATGAAAGAAGACGCGGAGGCGGAACATTCTTGATCGGAAGGAAACTGGAAGATTTAAAAATCAATGAAATGATTGAAAAATAAATCAAAAAAGTTGTTGACAAAGAGTTCTGAAAGTGATATCCTAAATAAGCTGTCGCGTAAGATGGCAAAGGAAAGCTCGAAAAGAGCGACAAAGAAAAATGAAAAAGTTCTTGACAAAGACAAAAGCTTTTGATAAAATATAAAAGCTGTCGCTTGAAAAGAACGACACAAACAAAGAACCTTGATAACTGAACAATAGACAACAACAACCCTTGAAAATTTCTTTAAG
>OGWS01001219.1_pt1 | contig 21764 bp, 18 predicted proteins | sample 1576111 | NCBI WGS metagenome assembly OGWS01 (sample SAMEA3541534, study PRJEB24748) | human gut metagenome | biome: human gut; feature: human-associated habitat; material: faeces | place: China | collected 2012
GCCATAGCGGCAATTCCCCAATCGTCCACTGCATACTCCATGGCTATGGAAGTAGGCAGTTTTCGCCAAACACCAGCACGTGGCGGGGATCGAGCAGAGAGATCATCAGCAGCGGACGATCGCCGCGCCCGGCAAAACGCGGACGCAGGCTCTCCATCAGCGCGTCGAACTCCGCCAGATGGCGCTTCGCCTGCTGCGTTTTGCCCAGCAGATCGGCCATTTCCAGTAGCGAACGCTGGGCCATCGCCAGCGGCCGTTTGCCGTCGCTGAAGGTGAAACCGCGGCCGGGCGCGATACGCGCCAGCTTCTCCGGCGACGGGCCGTAGCCCGCCGACCAGACGATAAACGACGGTTTCATCTGCGTCAGCAGTTCAAGGTTGGGTTCGGTACGCAGACCAACATCGATCACCGAGTCGGGCAGCGCGGGTTCGTTCACCCACAAGCGATAGTTGGGAATATCGGCCACGCCATAGGGCGTCACGCCGAGCGCCAGCAGCAGCTCCGCGGGCAGCCACTCCAGGGCGACCACGCGCTGCGGGTCGACGTCGGCCGCCTGCGCGCCGCGCATCTGCCACAGCAGCGGCGAGATCGTCATCGCGATCAGCAGGCGGCGTCGGGTTATCAGAGTTGGGTTCATCATCAATAGACAAAGCTTACCGGCGCCGCACCGGCCGGGTGTGGCAGGATCCCCATCGGGATGCCGTAGATCTGTTCCAGAGTGTCGCTGCGCATCAGTTCCGCCGGCGTCCCCTGAGCAATCATTTCTCCGCCGCGCAGGGCCACCAGATAGTCGCAATAGCGGGCCGCCATATTAATATCGTGCAGGACGGCGATCACCGTCAGGCCGCGCTGCTGGCTGAGACGATGCACCAGCGCCAGAACATCGACTTGATGAGCAATATCCAGCGCCGAGGTGGGTTCATCGAGCAGCAGGCAGCGACTGTCCTGCGCCACCAGCATGGCGATCCACGCCCGCTGGCGTTCACCGCCGGAGAGGCTGTCCACCAGACGATGAGCGAGCGGCTTCAGCCCCACCAGCGCAATCGCCTCTTCTACTTTCTCACGGTCCGCTGCGCCAAAGCGACCCAGCGCGCCGTGCCATGGATAGCGGCCGATCGCCACCAGCTCGCGCACCGTCATACCTTCGGCCGGCGGCAGCTGCTGCGGCAGATAGGCCACTTTGCGGGCAAAGGCTTTGCTGCCCCAGCTCTCCAGCGGCTGCCCGTCCAGCAGCACTTCGCCTGCGGAGGGCGGCTGATGACGGCCAAGCATTTTCAGTAACGTCGATTTGCCGGAGCCATTATGGCCGATCAGGCCTGTGACTTTTCCGGTCGGGAAGGTGAGCGAGAGCGGATGGAGCAATGTGCGGCCAGGCACACGGAAAGTGACGCGATCCAGCGCGAAGGTGGTTTCTGCGTGCGGAGTCTGTTCCTGCATAGCGATAACCTGATAGAGGGCGCGGCGAACCGCGCCCGTAGGTGGTTAGAAACGGAAGGTGGCGGTGGCGACGACCTGACGTCCGGCGCCCCAGTAGCAGGCGTATTCGCTGTAGCAACTGGAGACATATTCGCGGTCGAACAGGTTGTTGACGTTGACGCCGACCGACGATCCCGGCAGGCCAAAGCGCGCCAGATCGTATTTCACCGTCGCATCCATCAGCGCATAACCGGCCACACTAAAGGCATCATTTTTCTTACCGGTGCTGGTGTCATTTTTGTAGTAGCTGACCGTTGAACCGATATAGCGCGCCCCGGCCCCAATCGTCAGACCGCTCAGCGCGGTTTCGTGGAAGGTATAATCCGCCCACAGGGAGGCCATGTTACGCGGCACTTCCGCCGGACGTTTGCCGTTGAACACCGTATCGTGAGTGTACTCCGCATCGGTGTAGCTGTAGGCTGCGGTGACGTTAATATTGGCGTTCACCGCCGCCTTCGCCTCCAGCTCAAGGCCGCGGGAGCGGATCTCGCCGGTCTGGATGCTGAACGCCTGGTTAGCCGGATCAGCCGTCAGGTTCTTGTCTTTGGTCAGCTGATAGACCGCCGCGGTGACCACCACCGGCATATCTTTCGGCACGTATTTCACGCCGGCTTCATACTGCTTACCGCGCGACGGATCGAACGGCTGGCCGCGGCTGTTGGAACCCGATACCGGTTCAAACGATTCGCTGTAGCTGAAGTACGGAGAGATGCCGTTATCGAACAGGTAGTTGATGCCGCCGCGCCAGCTGAACTGCTGGTCGTGATTCTCCGCCAGGCTGTTGGTGGCGCGGGTTAACGTTGAGGTCGTGGCGTAATCGTAACGGCCGCCCAGGGTCATCACCCATTTATCCCACTCCATCTGATCCTGCGCGTACAGGCCGGTCTGCTCCATCCGGTTGAGGACCGCGTACGGGAAGGTGACCTGAATATTCGGATTGCCGTACTGCGGATTGCTCATGCTGATAGGATCCGCCGTCCCGTAGTCGGCATCCACATCGTTACGCATCCGCGAGTAGTCCACGCCGGTCAGCAGCGTATGGCTGACCGCGCCGGTGGCGAAATCAGACTGCAGCTGGGTATCGACGGTGAAGGTGTTCAGGTGCTCGTCGGAGCGCACGTAGGCGCGATTCATGTAGCCCGGCGCGACATAGCCGTTGCCGTATACCGAACGATAGAGCGTATGCACATCGGCATAGCGCAGGTTCTGCCGTACGGTAAAGGTGTCATCGAACTGATGGGAGAAGCTGTAGCCCACCATCTTCTGGCGGCGGGAGATTTTATTATCGGACTCGCCTTCGTTGAAATCGGTCGGCAGCTTGTGCGCCTTACCGTTGGCGTCGTAATACGGCACCACGGTGCCTTCGCGCGGCAGCCAGCCGTAGTAGCCCGCATCCGGGTCATTCTGGAAGTTGCTCAGGAAGGTGAAGTCGGTTTTATCGTCCGGACGCCAGCTAAAGGAGGGCGCCACCGCGTAGCGAGTCGATTTCGCCATCTGCTGCTGGGCATCCTGACTGCGGCCAAGGCCGGTCAGGCGATACGACCAAACGCCGGCATCATCAATGGCGTCGCTAAAGTCAAACCCGGTCTGCCACAGATTGTCGGTGCCCATCTTAAACTGCACTTCTTTCAGCGGCTCGGTAGTCGGGCGCTTGCTGACCATGCTGACGATACCGCCCGGGTTGCTGTTGCCGTACAGCACCGAGGTTGGCCCGCGCATCACTTCCACACGCTCGAGGAAGTAAGGATCCATGGAGACTTCAGAGTAGTTATTCCCCTGCAGCTTCATGCCGTCCAGATACTGGTTGGTGTTGACGGTCGTCGAGGTGGTGAAGCCGCGAATGGTGACCACGTCATAGGTGGTCGAACTGCCGCGAGTGGAGAAGACGCTGGGCGTATAGGAGAGCGCCTCTTTTACCGTCGTCGGCTGGCGCATCTCCATCTCCTGGCGCGTCACCACCGACACAGACTGCGGCGTTTTTTCAATCGGGGTATCGGTTTTGGTCGCCGTGGCGGAGCGTTTTGCCGCGATAGTCGGCGCCGGTCCCCAGGCGCTTTCCTGGGCGGCCGGGGCGGCAACGACGGTGATGGTTTCTTCTTGCTTCGGTTGTTCTGCTGCCTGTGCGTAGACAGACATGCCGCTAACCGCCGTGGCTACTACAGCTGCGACTTTACGCAGCGAGTGATTTGGCTGAGCAGTTTTTGGACGCGCCATGGGTATATCTCTGATGAAAGTGAATGATAACGTAAACGAGAATTATTATTATGACGGGCGATATAATAGGCGAAACGTCGAAGGCAAGGCAAGCGATATGCCTGTCGCCGCCGGTCGAAGGCTGAATTAATAACCAGATAGTTATTATGGAGTTAAAGAGCCGTTAACTTTTTTACAGGCATAAAAAAACCCCTTAATACTTTCGTATTAAGGGGTCTGGTCGTGCGGTCAAAATCAGTTACTGCCGAACATATCCTTGATCCAGCCCGCGACGCCGTCGCTCTTTTCCTGCTGCTTCGGCGGCTGTTGCTGCTGTTGCTGCTGCGGCGGCGGTTGCTGCCCGGACTGATTAAACGGATTTTTCGCTTCCTGTTGCTGCAACTGCTGCTGTTGCATCATTTCGCCCTGACGGCACAGCGCATCCGGCTGCGTGGTCCAGACCGGCAGCGAACGCATACCGCCGCTGCAGACGAAGTTGCCGTTGCTGTCCACGCCCATATCAACCACGTCTTCCGGCACCGTCAGCACCAGCGGCGTTGGCGTCTGGTTCGCCAGATAGCGCTGGTAAATCGACATCGCGCCGCTGGCGCCGTACAGTTTGGTCGGCTGGTTATTGTCGCGTCCCACCCAGGTGATGGTCACCTGACTACCGTCGATGCCGGCGAACCAGGTATCGACGTTATTGTTGGTGGTCCCGGTTTTCCCCGCCAGATGCAGGCCCGGATACTTCGCCCCCAGCTGACGCCCCGTACCGCGCTGCACCACCTGCTGCATAGTCCACAGCGTCATGTAGGCCGCCTGGGCAGGCACCGCGCGCTCCGCCTGCGGATAGCTCTGGTAGAGCACAGTGCCATCTTCGGCAATCACTGACCGCAGAGCTGAAAGCGGCGCACGGTTCCCACCGCTGGCGATGGTCTGGAAGGCCTGGGCCACTTCAATCGGCGTCAGGTTCAGCGCGCCAAGCAGCATCGACGGCACCGCGTTGAGCTGATTCTTCGGCGCCCCCAGTTTAGTCCAGGTATCGACTACCGCCGGCAAGCCCAGCGCCATCCCGAGGTTAACCGTCGGGACGTTCATCGAGCGAGTCAGGGCATCCACCAGCATCACCTGACCGCTGAAACGACGATCGTCGTTCTGCGGGGACCACGTCTGACCGTTGGACAGGCGAATCGTCACCGGCGCATCGGCGATCCAGGTATTCAGGCGATACTGATTCGGCTGGCTCAGCGCGGTCAGATAGGTCGCCGGCTTGGCCAGAGAACCAATCGATCGGCGGGCCTGCATCGCGCGGTTATAACCGGCGAACTGCGGCTCCGCGCCGCCGACCATCGCCCGCACTTCGCCGGTGAAGCGGTCAACCACCACCATGGCGGTTTCCAGGTCCGCCAGCTTACGCTGTTTCTTCAGAACCGGGATCCCTTCGGAGGCCGCTTTTTCCGCCGCATCCTGCGCCACCGAGTCGAAAGTGGTGAAGATCTTCACGCCGGAGAGATCTTTCACTTTATCGCCCAGCTTCGCCTGCAGTTCCTGACGAACCATCTGCATAAACGCCGGCTGCGGTGAAATCACCCCGCCGCGCGGCTGCACGCCCAGCGGACGGGCGCTGAGCATGTCGTACAGCTCCTGGTCGATAACCTGCTGCTGCTGCAGCAGACGCAGCACCAGATTGCGTCGTTCAAGGGCCAGTTTCGGGTTACGCCACGGGTTATAGACCGACGCCCCTTTCACCATCCCCACCAGCAGCGCCTGCTGGTCGAGGCTCAGCTCTTCCACCGGACGGCCGAAGTAATACAGGCTGGCCAGCGGGAAGCCGCGAATTTCGTTATCGCCGCTCTGGCCGAGGTACACCTCGTTCATATACAGCTCAAGGATGCGATCCTTGCTGTAGCGGGCGTCGACGATCAGCGCCATATACGCTTCGTTGGCTTTACGCCAGTAGGAGCGTTCGCTGGAGAGGAACAGGTTTTTCACCAGCTGTTGGGTCAGGGTACTCGCCCCCTGCACCGTTCGGCCTGCCGTCAGGTTCGCCAGCACCGCGCGGCCGATGGAGTAGAGACTGATCCCATCGTGCTCATAGAAGTGGCGGTCTTCGGTCGCCAGCAGGGTATCCACCAGCAGATCGGGGAAGCCGCTGCGCTTCACGAACAGGCGCTGCTCGCCGTTCGGCGACTGCAGCATGGTGATAAGACGCGGATCGAGGCGGAAGAAACCGAACTGGCGGTTATTATCCATATTCTCGATGGTCTCAAGATGGTCGCCGTCGAAGGTAAGACGCGCGCGCACCTGCCCTTCCTTACTGTCCGGGAAATCGAACGGACGACGGATCATCTCGATGCTGTTAGCCTGCACGGTATATTCGCCGGGGCGCGTCATCGCGCTGACCTGGCGATACTGCGTGGCGTTGAGCAGACGCACCATCTCGTTTTTGCTGATCTGCATGTCCGGCTCAAGGTTGACCATCCGGCCATAGACCGCGGCCGGCAGCTCCCAGACTTTACCGTCAATGCGGCTGCGGATTTTCTGGTCGAGGTAGACGCCATAGGCGGCAATCAGCACCGCGAAGACAATCCCCAGCTTGACCAGCAGCCACAGCCAGCTGCGCTTCCGACGAGGCTTGCCACCTTTGCCTTTGGCTTTTCTCGGCACCGGTTTCTCATCCTCATAATCATCGTCATCATACTCGTCGTCGTAGTCCTCTTCCCGGACCCGGCGACGGGTGACTTTCTGTTTAGTCGGACGTGAGGGTCTTCCCTTACGTCCGATAGGCTCGCGGTCATCTCCCGCCATGCTTTTTCTCCGCAACGTTCAGGCGCAAAGGCCTGATTCTCAATACTTCCCCTGTTCAGAGGAAGAAGAAATCTCTCAAATTAACGTCCAGGCTGCTTATCCTTCGGACGACAACCTGCTGGCAGGCAGGACGCGCCGCCAGCCTTTCAGAGGGTTGGTTTGCTTCATGTTACATGATACTAACAATAAAAATTCACCATAAAATCATTGTGTTAAACGCATCATCGGCAGAATAAGTCAGAACATAGCACGTAATGTTCAGGGCATACAGGATAGCACTAAAATGCGACATTCTTAACCAGCATTTTACCTCCTGCGCACGTAACAAGATGGGAAAGAGTATGTTTTTTAATAACATAAAAAACGGCGCGCTTCCTGCCGGTCAACGCAGTGGCATCATCCGCGGATGAAAATATATTTTCCCAGCGCCAACGTTTATTATTGATAAAAGTAAAGTCGATTAAGCGCCTTTCCGCTGATAAAAATGAGAGCCTGTTAACATTTATGCAGAATAATATTTTATGATGACACCAGGGAAATATTTGTTAAACTAGCGGCCAGTGATTCATTATTTTGATTACTCTATGATGCGTATTCCGCTTATATTTCCGCTTTGCATGGTAGCCCTTCTCTCTGGCTGCCAACAAAAACCCGCCTCAACGCTCAGCCCGGCTATCAGCAGCCAGGCGCAGCTCGAGCAGCTCTCGTCCGTGGCGGCCGGGACGCGCTATCTCAAGAATAAATGTAATCGTAGCGATCTCCCCGCTGATGAAACGATATATCGGGCAGCGGTGAATGTCGGTAAAGCGCGCGGATGGGGAAATATTGACGTGGCGACGTTAAGCCAAAATAGCGACCGGCTTTACCAACAGCTATTACAGGACAGTACCCCGGAAGCCACACAGTGCAGTCAATTTAATCGTCAGCTCGCGCCATTTATTGCCAGCTTGCGCAGCGGCTAAGCGAAATATCCTCAGCGCGCCGGTTATTGTGCGCGCTTTTATTCCTCTTTCGGCTCCTCGTCAATTTTTCCGCCCGGCCAGTCCTCCAGCGCCGCGAGGGTAAAGGTCGTGCCGTTGAAGCTGAAGATCGTCACATCCTGCTGGATCTGCTCCACCACCAGATTGGGCAGGGGTGAATCGCCCTCCGTCCACGCTTTGCCGTTTAACACAATGCTGCGCTTTTCCGGTAGCGAGGCATAGACATGGGCGCTGTAGCGCAGAGGCGGCAGCGTATCGCTGTCCACTTCCGGCGCCGCGGGCGCGCTGGCTTTTGCCGCCGGCGGCGGCGTCTTTGGCGCGGCCTCTCCGGCAGCGGTTAACGGCAGAAGCGCCGCATGCGCCACCGGCAAGGGCAGCGTTTGCGGCGGTGCCGGGTGACGCCACTGCTCGCCGCCAAACCAGCCGAGCGCGATAAATAATCCGGCGTACAGCGGGATAATCCAGCCGGGGATCTGCACCATCCGACCGCGGCTCACCGGCGCATCATCCAGCGAGGACGGCGGCTGATGCGCCACCAGAGGCGGGATGCCTCTTTCACTGTCATCACGAACAATCACAACCGTCTCCTGTTCCCTCACGATAACGAGAAGGCGCCCTTACGGATGCCCCAGACTGCTGACAAAGTGCAATCTTCAGGAAGTGCCCGGCGGCGCTACGCTTGCGCGGGCCTACAGATAACTGCATAACTGTTTGAAATTGCAATCTTTCGTAGGCCGGGTAAGGCGAAAGCCGCCACCCGACAGAAAGGCGAGCACAATAACGAAACAGGTTTGTCATCAGCCAGAGGCGCCCTTACGGGCGCCCTACGTTATGTTATTTACTGCTCACCGGCAGGCCAGCGCCCTGCGACTCGCCCTGCGGCAACTCGAGAACGGCAACCGACCAGGCCGGCAGCGTGACCGAACCGTCAGCGGCAACCTGCACGCCGCTCGCCAGCGACCGGTCGCCCGCCGCCTGCTGAATAGCGCTCAGCTGGAGCGATGTGCCGGCGAAGTCCTGCAGCGTCCGGCTTTCCGGCGCGGCGTTGATCGCCACCACGATGCCGTCGACACGGCTGTCCAGACTGGCGCCAGCCTGCATCCCGTCATCGATGGTCATCACCAGCAGACCCGTCTGCTGATCGGCGCCAGTATTGCGGAAGTCCACGCGCTTCATCACCGTCGCGCCGTCGCCGAGGGTAAACAGCGGAGACGATTTACGCAGCGCGGTCAGCTCCTGATAAAACGCGGTCATCTGCTTGAGCTCCGTTTCACCCGGAGTAGCCACCGCGTCTTTCACCCGGGCGATAATGTCATAATTGCTGCCATCATCGCTGCTGCGCGGCATACCGACGTTGTAGTTGTTGTCCTGCAGGGAGTAGTCCACGCGGTTAAACCAGTCGCCGGAATCATACGAATCGCGGGTAAAGGATTTAGAGCGCAGCAGCTCCGAGCCCTGCTGGTCAAAGGCGATCCCCTGGCCGAGCATCACCGTCGCCAGCGACACCGCCTGCATCCGGACGCGGGTATCGATATCCGCCTCCTGAGCGGCTTTATAGCTGATCATGTCCCACAGCGTCTGGTTATCGTGTTTTGACACATAGTTCACGACTTCCGTCGGATCAGCCGCATAGCCGCCTGGCGCGCCGTTATAGTCAATCTCGCTGCCTCTCTTCACCGCGCCGTCTTTGTCGATCAGCACAAAGTCCGCAAGGTTACCGGCCATGCCGAGACGGGTCAGATCGGCGAGGTGACGCGCCTGATCGTCGGTCAGGGTGGTCAGCTCATTCGGCAGAACGCCGGCCCCGCTGCCCACGCCCTGGTTCTGGCGTAATGCGTCACCGGAGTCGAACGGCCCGCCGCCGCGCACGGCGTCGCGCAGACGATCGGAGAACGTGCCGATCCCGGTGCCTTTGAGATTGATTTGCGAGGCAATTTCAAAGCGATCGCTCTGGTTGGAATCCCAGCCTTCGCCAAAGAAGTAGATATCCGGGTTCAGCGCTTTAATGCGTTCCCAGGCCGAGAGGATCTGCGCTTTCGGGTGGTAGCCCATCAGGTCGAAGCGGAAGCCATCGATCTTATAATCGGTGGTCCATACCGCCAGTGAATCGGCGATAAGCTTGGCGAACATCCGGTGCTCTGGCGCCGAGTCGGAGCAACAGGTAGCCGATTCCACGCTGCCGGTGGTTTCGTTCAGACGCTGGTAGTACCAGGGGACGATCTTATCCAGTACCGAGGTGCGATCGGTCGGGCCGGCGGCGTTGGTGTGGTTGTACACCACGTCCATAATGACGTTCATTCCCAGATCCTGCTTGATCGCCTGAATCATGGTGCGGAACTCTTTAATACGCGCCGTGCCTTCCGGATCGGTGGCGTAGGATCCTTCCGGTACCGTGTAGTGGAACGGATCGTAGCCCCAGTTATAGGAGTCGGTCTGCGCCACCAGCGTATTCAACGCCTGCACCTGCGGGTTATCCTTGCTGTCGTTCTGCTTCAGCTGGGTCAGCACCTCTTCGACCGTCGAACCGCTGTCGCAATAGCCCGCGAACTCGCTGCTCTTCACCGCGCTATTGACCTCGCACAGGCGGCTGAACGGCTGCTGAATATCGGCGACCTTGTCGCTGAACTCATTGACCGTCGCCAGATCGAAGACCGGCAGCAGCTCAATATGGGTCACGCCCGAGGCCGACAGCTGTTTCAGATGCTGGACCATATTGCTTTCCTGGGCGGTGAGCGCCAGATACTTACCGCGCAGCTCCGCAGGCACGGTTTGATCCCAGGCGGAGAGATCGCGAATATGCGATTCGTGAATCGTCATTTTCGCCAGATCGGCTTTGGTTTTCTGCGCGTGCGGCATCGTCAGCCCGTCCCAGCCTTCCGGCTTCAGCGCGCTGTCGTTGAGATCGACCACCTGGCTGTACTCCGAGTTGGTCGACAAACTGTGGGCGTAGGGATCGGTCACTTCGTACTGCTCGACTTTACGCGACTGCGGGTGGTAGACCGTCATCGCGTAGCGGTAGAAGGCGCCCTTCAGGTCGCTTCCCCCCTGCCAGGACCAGGCGCCGGAGGCGCTATCGCGGGTCATCGGGTGACTGGCTATCACTTTCTTGTCCGCGCTATAGATCACCAGCTCGACCTGCTGCGCCGTGGGCGCCCAGACGCGGAAGGTCACGCCGCTATCGGTTAGCTGGGCGCCATAGCTCAGCGCCTCGGCGGCGGCGGCATAGGTATCGTCCAGCACGCCGGCGGTCTGCACCTGGGTGGCTGAGCTCAGGATCCCATCGCTTTCCGCGGCTATCGCCACCGTCTCGCCCTGCAGCAATTCATCGACGTTAACATCATCCGGCAGTTTAAAGGCTGGATAGCTGGCGAGATGCGGGAAGCGCATGCTTACCTGCTGGCTGACGGTGGTGGGGGTCAGCTTGACATATTTATCGCTAAATTCGCCGTTACTGTCGGCGGCCACCTTACTGCTGTGGCTGTAATAGAGGCGCACAATGGGTTTATTTTCCCCACCCGGCCACAGCAGAGTAGTCTTATCGACCCAGTGCGCATCGGCCAGCGCCACGCCAAAGGCGGCGCGGAAGGCGTCGGCGCGGGAGTCATAGACCGCGCTGTTGCCGGCGATGACCGATACCGTCCGATCGGTGAAATCACTGAAAGAGACGCGCAGGTCGCTGTCGATAAGCTTATTGGTGCCATCGCGGACGATAACGTTGATGCATCCGCTCTCTTTAGTCAGCGGGATCACCCAATAAGGGCCATATTTGTCGCTGCCGGTCGGGGTGGTGCTGACATCATTCCAGTCCGCCACCGGCGCGCTCAGCGCGTCACAGGTTTCGTTGTTCCATAAATAGAGGTTTTTCGTCGCATAGTCGGCCGGCGTGCTGCTGGTGATGCCGGCGATATCGACGAGATGAATGACAGCCTGCCTGGCGGAAGCCTGCACCGCTTCGCCTGGGACGGCAACGTCCGGTAAGCGGACGACGACATCCTGCGGGTCGGGCGTGCCGGGAGTGCCTGGGTTGCCAGGATTGCCTGGTGAACCCGGTGAGCCAGAGGTAGAAGAGGAAGAGCTGTTATCACAGCCACTCAATAATACTAACGATCCAAGAAATAGGGCATGACAGGTATATCTGAGCATTCGATAGTCCCTAATATGCTTATTAAATTATAAAAGGTAAGAAAGGATGAATATCTTTACAGCGCGCTAATTAGATATTTTTGCTTTCCCAGGCGCAATCATCCCCCACAAATGAGCGGGGGGCGTAGGAAGCCGGGGGAGTAAATCAATAAAGGGAATGACGACCCGAAACCGCAAACTGATTATGATTCGCCACGCTTATCGCCACTCTCCGGCAATAAATAATTCAAAAGCCAATAATCACCTACCTGTTTCGGTAGGGTATTACGCCAACGTGCAGAAAAATAAATTAGCAAAGGAATTAAAATGCCAGTTTCTGTGATGAGGTTAACAAATATAAATAAAGGGATAATTAAATTATTACCACAAATTGTGACGCTCATCATATTAATAACCGCTATCCCACAGCTGGCGAAATTAACCTGGCGAGTGGTATTCCCTGTGAGTCCTGAGGATATTTCCGCCCTACCGTTAACCATGCCTCCGGCGGCAGATCCGGAATTAAAAAATGTGCGGCCCGCATTTACCCTGTTTGGCCTGGCGGTGAAAAATAGCCCCACGCCAACGGATGCTGCCAGTCTCAATCAGGTGCCGGTTTCCAGCCTGAAGCTACGCCTGGCCGGGCTACTCGCCAGCAGCAACCCGGCGCGCTCCATCGCTATTATCGAAAAGGGAAATCAGCAGGTTAGCCTTAGCACGGGCGATCCCCTCCCAGGATATGATGCGCGGATCGCCGCCATTCTGCCTGACCGGATCATCGTCAACTATCAGGGGCGCAAGGAGGCCATTTTATTATTTAACGACAGTCGCGCGCCGTCGCCGCCGCCCACCGCCGCGGGCAACCCGCCCCTCGTGAAGCGACTCCGCGAACAGCCGCAAAATATCCTCACTTATTTATCTATTTCGCCGGTACTCAGCGGCGACAAACTGCTGGGTTATCGACTAAACCCAGGCAAAGACGCCTCGCTGTTTCGCCAGTCCGGCCTGCAGGCAAATGATTTGGCGATTGCCTTAAACGGCATCGATTTACGCGACCAGGAGCAAGCGCAACAGGCGCTGCAAAATCTGGCCGACATGACCGAAATAACGCTAACCGTTGAGCGGGAAGGCCAACGACACGATATTGCTTTCGCGCTGGGGGATGAATAATTGCCAACCATGAAACGCCTGCGAAAAATGCTGCCTGCGCTGCTGATATTAACCCCGCTGCTATTTTCTCCGGCCGCCGCGGAGGAATTTTCCGCCAGTTTTAAAGGCACCGATATCCAGGAATTTATCAATACCGTCAGCAAAAACCTGAATAAAACGGTGATTATCGATCCCAGCGTACGCGGCACTATCACCGTGCGCAGTTACGATATGCTCAATGAAGAACAATATTATCAATTCTTCCTCAGCGTGCTGGATGTGTATGGCTTCGCCGTGATCAATATGAATAACGGCGTACTGAAGGTGGTGCGGGCTAAAGATGCAAAAACCTCGGCCGTCCCGGTCGCCAGCGCGGCTGCACCGGGCGAAGGCGATGAAGTGGTCACCCGGGTGGTGCCCCTGACCAACGTCGCCGCCCGCGATCTCGCCCCGCTGCTTCGCCAGCTGAACGATAACGCCGGCGCCGGCAGCGTGGTCCATTATGAGCCCTCCAACGTATTGCTGATGACCGGCCGCGCAGCGGTCATCAAACGCCTGCTGACCATTGTCGAGCGCGTCGACAACGCCGGGGATCGCAGCGTGGTGACCGTTCCCCTCTCCTGGGCCTCCGCCGCGGAGGTGGTCAAACTGGTTACCGAGCTCAATAAAGACAGCAGCAAGTCGGCGCTGCCGGGCTCGATGGTGGCGAACGTGGTGGCCGATGAGCGCACCAACGCGGTACTGGTCAGCGGCGAGCCGAACTCGCGCCAGCGCATTATCGCCATGATCAAACAGCTCGACCGCCAGCAGGCGGTGCAGGGCAACACCAAAGTGATCTACCTGAAGTACGCCAAAGCCGCCGATCTGGTGGAGGTCCTCACCGGGATCAGCAGCTCACTACAGAACGATAAGCAAAGCGCCAAACCGGTGGCCGCGATCGACAAAAATATCATTATCAAAGCCCACGGCCAGACCAACGCCCTGATCGTCACCGCGGCGCCGGACGTGATGAACGATCTTGAGCGAGTGATCGCCCAGCTCGATATCCGCCGCCCGCAGGTGCTGGTGGAGGCGATTATCGCCGAAGTGCAGGATGCCGACGGCCTCAACCTCGGTATCCAGTGGGCCAATAAAAATGCCGGCATGACCCAGTTCACCAACAGCGGGCTGCCGATCTCCACGGTTATCGCTGGCGCCAACCAATACAACAAAGACGGTACCGTCAGCAGCTCGCTGGCCAGCGCTCTGGGCTCGTTTAACGGTATCGCCGCCGGCTTCTATCAGGGGAACTGGGCGATGCTGCTCACCGCCCTCTCCAGCAGTACCAAGAACGATATTCTGGCCACCCCCAGCATCGTCACCCTCGACAACATGCAAGCCACCTTTAACGTCGGCCAGGAAGTTCCGGTATTAACCGGCTCGCAAACCACCTCCGGCGACAACATCTTTAATACCGTCGAGCGCAAAACCGTCGGCATTAAGCTGAAGGTGAAACCGCAGATTAACGAAGGCGATGCCGTGCTGCTGGAGATTGAGCAGGAGGTATCGAGCGTCGCCGACTCGGCCTCCAGCACCAGTAGCGATCTCGGCGCGACCTTCAATACCCGGACGGTGAATAACGCCGTGCTGGTCGGCAGCGGTGAAACGGTGGTGGTTGGCGGGCTGCTGGATAAAAGCGTCACCGATACCGCCGACAAAGTGCCGCTGCTCGGCGACATCCCGGTGATCGGCGCCCTGTTCCGCTCCGAGAGCAAGAAAGTGTCGAAACGCAACCTGATGCTGTTTATCCGTCCGACCATCATTCGCGATCGTGATGAGTACCGTCAGGCCTCTTCCGGCCAGTACACCGCCTTCAACAATGCGCAAACTAAACAGCGGGGTAAAGAAAGCAGCGAAGCGTCGCTCAGCAACGACCTGCTGCATATCTATCCGCAGCAGGAGACCCAGGCTTTCCGCCAGGTCAGCGCCGCCATTGACGCCTTCAATCTCGGAGGCCGCCCATGACGCCAGCCGCCGAACGCCGTCCGCTGTTGCCCTTCGCCTGGGCCCGCGCGCACCATCTTGTGCTGCTCAGCGACGGTGAACGCTGCGAAGCGCTGTGCCGCCCCGATACCGCCGCCCGGGCGCTGCTGGAAGCGCGCCGCCTGGCGGACGGGCCGATGCGCGTCAGCCGTCTGGCGCCGGACGCGTTCGAGAAAGTGCTGGTGCTCAGCTATCAGCGTGATTCGGCGGAGGCGCACCGCATGATGGCCGACATCGGCAACGAGCTCGACCTCTATACCCTCGCCGAAGAGCTGCCGGACACCGACGATCTGCTCGACAGCGAGGACGACGCGCCGATCATCCGCCTGATCAACGCCATGCTCACCGAGGCCATCAAAGAGAAAGCCTCGGATATTCATATCGAAACCTACGAGCGCCATCTGCAGATCCGCTTTCGCGTCGACGGCGTGCTGCGGGAAATTCTGCGCCCGCAGCGGCGGCTGGCCGCCCTGTTAATTTCGCGCATCAAGGTGATGGCCAGTCTGGACATTGCCGAAAAGCGGGTCCCTCAGGATGGCCGCATGGCGCTGCGCATCGGCGGGCGAGCAATCGACGTGCGCGTCTCCACCCTGCCCTCCAGCCACGGCGAACGCGTCGTCCTGCGTCTGCTGGACAAAAACAGCGTCAACCTGGATCTGCTGACGCTGGGCATGCCGCCCGCCCTACTCGATCGGGTCGATGCGCTGATCGCCCGCCCGCACGGCATCATCCTGGTCACCGGTCCGACCGGCTCCGGGAAAAGCACGACGCTCTACGCCGCCCTCAGCCGCCTCGACGCCCGGGAGCGCAACATCATGACCATTGAAGATCCGGTGGAGTATGAGCTGGAGGGCATAGGCCAGACCCAGGTCAACGCCAAAGTCGAGATGACCTTCGCCCGCGGCCTGCGCGCCATCCTGCGCCAGGATCCGGACGTAGTGCTGGTGGGCGAAATCCGCGATGGCGAAACCGCCCAGATCGCCGTTCAGGCCTCGCTGACCGGGCACCTGGTGCTGTCGACCCTGCACACCAACAGCGCGCTGGGCGCCATTTCCCGTCTACAGGATATGGGCGTGGAGCCTTTTTTACTCTCCACCTCGCTGCTGGCGGTGATGTCGCAGCGGCTGGTGCGCCAACTGTGCCCGCACTGCCGTCAGCCCTGGCAGGCGGATGCCAACACCGCCCGGCAGATGGCGGTCCCGGTCGGCGCGCGGCTGTGGCAGCCCAAAGGCTGTCCGGAGTGTAATTTCATCGGCTATCGCGGGCGTACCGGGATCCATGAACTGCTGCTAATCGACGATCGCGTGCGCGCCGCCATCCACCGCGGCGAGAACGAGATCACCCTGATCCAGCAGCTGGGGCCAGCCTGGCAAACCCTGCGTCATGCCGGACGCGACAAAGCGCTGGCGGGGATCACCAGCTGGGAGGAGGTGATGCGGGTCACCGAACAGCAAACGACGGAAAGCGTCTAAGATGGCCCTGTTTCGCTATCAGGCGCTGGACGCGCAGGGCAAAACCCGCCGCGGCCTTCAGCAGGCCGACTCCGCCCGCCACGCCCGCCAGCTGCTGCGGGACAAGGGCTGGCTGGCGCTGGAAGTGACAACTGCCGACCCGGCGCGGCGACTGTGGGCCGGCGGATCCCTTACCCGGCGTACCAGCGCCGGTGATTTAGCCCTGCTCACCCGCCAGCTGGCGACTCTGGTTGCCGCCGGGATCCCGCTGGAAAAGGCGCTCGATGCCGTCGCCCAGCAGTGCGAAAAGCCGTCGCTAAGAACGTTAATGGCCAGGGTGCGCAGCAAAGTGCTCGAAGGCCACTCGCTGGCGGAGGCGATGCGCGGCTATCCCGCCTGCTTCGACGGGCTGTTCTGCGCCATGGTGGCGGCCGGCGAAACCTCCGGCCATCTCGACGGCGTACTGAACCGGCTTGCTGACTATACCGAGCAGCGCCAGCAGCTCCGCGCCCGCCTGCTGCAGGCGATGATCTACCCCATCGTACTGACGCTGGTCGGCCTGTTATGCGTCGAGTTCACCCTGATGCCAGTCACCGACTGGCTGCTGGCGCACGGCTGGCTGGTGACGCCCAGCCTGCCCTGAGTCAGTTTTTGCCCGGGTTCGCCCGGGCGCATCAATAACCCGTTACGGAATATTTTCCGCCGCGCCTCTGGCGTCGGTTCGGTTTTCGTTTACACTGCCATGATTTAGCATCTTCCAGGGAAATGATTATGTTGCAATATTTAAACCAGTGCTCAAGAGGACGCGGTGCCTGGCTCCTGATGGCGTTGACCGCTTTTATTCTCGAACTTGTCGCGCTGTGGTTCCAGCACGTGATGCTGCTGCAGCCGTGTGTCATGTGTATTTACGAACGCTGCGCGCTGTTCGGCATCATGGGCGCGGGACTGGTGGGCGCTATCGCCCCCAAAACGCCGCTGCGCTATGTCGCCATGGCAATCTGGTTGTACAGCGCGATACGCGGACTACAGCTGGCGTGGGAGCATACGATGCTCCAGCTGCACCCTTCACCGTTCCAGACCTGCGATTTCGCCGCCCGCTTCCCAACCTGGCTGCCGCTGGATAAATGGCTGCCGCAGGTTTTCGTTGCGTCCGGAGACTGTTCAGTACGTCAGTGGCAGTTCCTGTCGCTGGAGATGCCGCAATGGCTGGTGGGGATTTTCGCCGCCTATCTGCTGGTCGCTATTCTGGTGATCGTTGCTCAGCCTTTCAAAGCGAAAAAACGCGATCTGTTTGGTCGTTAAGCCGCGGCAAGTCCAGCCCACAATGAAACGCCCTGCGGGGCGTTTTTTTATGCCTCCTGCGCAACGCTGAATCGTTTCATGTCTATGGTTGACCACAGCTACCAAAAGGTGCATATTAAATACATCTTTTAAAACCCCACAGGAGCCCACATGTCATCTTTACTGATCCCCGCAGACTGGAAAGTTAAACGCTCCACCCCATTCTTTACCAAAGAGAATGTCCCTGCCGCCCTGCTGAGCCACCACAACACCGCGGCTGGCGTCTTCGGCCAGCTGTGCGTCATGGAGGGCACGGTCACCTATTACGGTTTTGCCAATGAACAAGCGACGGAGCCGGAGAAAAAAGTCGTGATTCATGCCGGGCAGTTTGCTACCAGTCCGCCGCAGTACTGGCACCGCGTCGAACTCAGTGACGACGCCCGCTTCAATATTCACTTCTGGGTGGCGGAAGAAACCGACGGTGAAAACGGGCTGTTCCACGCGAAGAAAGCGTGACGGCGCTTAGCGCGCCCTGTCAGGCAGATTAAGGATATGGTCCTGCCAGTCGACCACCGTGGACTCAGGCACCGCAATATGGCGAACGGAGATGCGTTCGCCGTGCATCGCCGCTTTTGAGCCAGTCAGCAGCGGGTGCCAGGCCGGCAGAGGCTTGCCTTCCGCCAGCAGGCGATAGGCACAGGTCGGCGGCAGCCATTCGAAGGTCGGCAGATTTTCGCGGGTAAGCTTGATGCAGTCCGGCTCATACTCAAAGCGACGCGCGTAGTTACGACACTGGCAGGTTTTGATATTGAGCTGACGACAGGCGACGTTGGTGAAGTAGATCTCGTCAGTGTCTTCATCCATCAGCTTGTGCAGGCAGCACTGGCCGCAGCCGTCACACAGCGATTCCCACTCCGCGTCGCTCATGTCATCCAGTGTTTTTTGTTGCCAGAAAGGTTGTTCGCTCATCGGAGTGTCCGTCGTTGCCAGTTAAGGGTGCACCTTATAACCAGTCTGGCACGCCGATGCAAGTTTTGCCGCCCCAAAAGGCGGCAAATAGCGCTTACAGCACGCGGGTAGTGAGCGCCAGGCCGTTGAAGCCGACCTCCAGCTCGTCACCGCTGTGCAGCGGCCCCACGCCTTCCGGGGTGCCGGTGAGGATCACATCCCCGGCTTTGAGGGTAAAGAAGCGCGACATATAGGCGATCAGCGGCACAATCTTATGGATCATGTCGGCAGTGGTGCCCTGCTGGCGCACTTCGCCATTAATCTTCAGGCTTAACGACGTATTCTGCGGGTCGCCGTGGAACTCAGCGGCCGGGATAAAGCCGGAGATCGGACAGGCGTTATCGAAGCCTTTGGCCTTCTCCCAGGGTTGTCCCGCTTTTTTCATTTTCGCCTGCAGGTCGCGCAGCGTGAGATCCAGCGCGACGCCATAGCCGGCAATCCCTTTCAGCACATGCTCTTCCGTCGCCTGACGCAGCGTGCTGCCGATAAGCACCGCCAGCTCGACTTCGTGATGCACCGAGCCCAGCCCCTCAGGGAGCACCAACGGCTGACGAAGATCGCACAGCGCAGTCTCAGGTTTAATAAACAGCACCGGCTCTTCCGGCGTCGCACTGCCCATTTCCTTGATGTGTTTCGCATAATTACTGCCGACGCAAACCACTTTGCTTACTGGATAATCCAGAAGCGCACCCTGCCAGTTATGATGTTGGTACATTATTTTCCCTCGTGGGTTAATCGGATTGTTTCCCCTGTTCCGCCAGGTGTTTCTTTAGTAGATTTTCAGACGGCGGAGGCAGTTGCAGGTAATAGCCCTGTTCGCTTAACGCCTGTTTCACTTTTTCCAGATCGGCGTTAACCAGTTTTTTGCGCCCATCCAGCGGCAGCAGCATCGCCATTTGCGGCGTGCCAAAGCTGCGCATTAGCTCGTCAGGAACGCGCGAGAAATCGTCCTTTTTTTCGACGTATAAATAGGTTTGTTCACGTTTAGTACTTCGATAGATCACACAAAACATAGTTTTACTCGGAATTAGACCCGTGGTCACTTGCCTCAATATATGAGTGACTATAACATGCCTTTTAGTCTTCGGAATATCACCGCACTTCGGCGGTTGATAAACAGCAAATTGAGTAAGGCCAGGATGTCAAATACGCCAATCGAACTTAAAGGCAGTAGCTTCACGTTATCTGTCGTTCATTTGCACGATGCAAATCCCGAGGTTATTCGTCAGGCGTTAGAAGACAAAATCGCCCAGGCTCCCGCTTTTTTACGTCATGCTCCGGTGGTGGTGAATATCGCCAGCATCGAGGAGGAGGTGGAATGGCGCGCCATCAACGAGGCTATCGCCGCGACCGGTTTACGTATTATGGGCGTTAGCGGATGCAAAATTCCGCGCCTGAAAACCGAAATCGACCGCGCCGGCATCCCGTTATTAACCGAAGGGAAAGAAAAAGCCTCTCGTCCGGCACCGTCCGACCCCACCCCGCCGCCGCCAGTTGCTAGTCAGATCACAAAAACGCGTTTGATTGATCAGCCGGTACGTTCCGGTCAGCGCATTTATGCGCCACACTGTGATCTTATTGTTACAAATCATGTGAGTGCCGGTGCGGAACTTATCGCTGACGGAAATATCCATGTATATGGCATGATGCGAGGACGCGCGCTGGCAGGCGCCGGTGGCGACAGAGACGCCCAGATATTTTGTACCCACCTTGCGGCGGAGCTGGTCTCCATCGCCGGGGAATATTGGCTGAGCGATAACATCCCGGCCGAATTTTATGGCAAAGCGGCGCGCCTGCGTTTAGGTGAAAGCGCTTTGGCAATTCAACCGTTAAATTAATCCCTTTTTAACAAGGAATTTCTATGGCACGCATTATTGTTGTGACTTCGGGTAAAGGGGGCGTTGGCAAGACCACCTCCAGCGCGGCCATCGCTACAGGTTTGGCCCAGAAGGGAAAGAAAACCGTCGTTATCGACTTCGACATCGGCCTGCGTAACCTCGACCTGATTATGGGCTGCGAACGTCGCGTCGTTTATGATTTCGTCAACGTCATTCAGGGCGATGCCACACTGAACCAGGCGCTGATTAAAGATAAGCGCACGGAAAATCTCTACATTCTCCCGGCTTCCCAGACCCGGGATAAAAACGCTCTGACTCGCGAAGGCGTCGACAAGGTTCTCGAAGAACTGAAGAAAATGGAATTCGATTTCATCGTCTGTGATTCCCCGGCAGGCATTGAAACCGGTGCGCTGATGGCGCTTTACTTTGCTGATGAAGCCATCATCACCACTAACCCGGAAGTCTCCTCCGTTCGCGACTCCGACCGTATCCTTGGCATTCTCGCCTCTAAATCCCGCCGCGCGGAAAATGGCGAAGAGCCAATCAAAGAGCATCTGCTGCTGACCCGCTACAATCCAGGCCGCGTTAATAAAGGCGATATGCTGAGCATGGAAGACGTGCTGGAAATTCTGCGCATCAACCTGGTAGGCGTGATCCCGGAAGACCAGTCAGTCCTGCGCGCATCCAACCAGGGTGAGCCGGTGATCCTCGATGCCGCCTCGGACGCAGGCAAAGCCTATGCCGATACCGTTGAACGTCTGCTCGGAGAAGAACGCCCTTTCCGCTTCATTGAAGAAGAGAAGAAAGGATTCCTCAAACGCCTGTTCGGAGGATAAATTATGGCTTTACTCGACTTTTTTCTCTCGCGAAAAAAGAACACGGCTAATATTGCGAAAGAACGCCTGCAAATCATCGTCGCCGAGCGCCGCCGCGGAGACGCGGAGCCGCATTACCTGCCGCAGTTACGCAAAGATATCCTGGAAGTGATCTGTAAATACGTACAGATCGACCCGGAGATGGTCAGCGTGCAGCTGGAGCAGCGGGACGGGGATATATCCATTCTTGAGCTGAACGTGACCCTACCCGAAACGGAAGAGTCGAAATCCTGACCTGTCGCGCTATCGCGAAAAAAAACCGGCTACGCCACGCGCCGCCGGTTTTTTAATGGTCTGAACCTGGCCGCGAACTAGCGCGGATAGTCGTTTAACAGCCTCTTCAGCCGCTCGGCCATCAGCTCCCCGCGCCAACCGGAAATCAGCTCAGGTTCACCGGCTTGCGTTTTCAGCTGCCAGTGCCAGTTCAGCAGCTGGTTGATCTGCCGACGCGACGCCAGCAGCTCCGCGCTTACGCCCTTCTCCGTGCTCACTTCCTGCACCAGCGCTTTAATATCTTTAAAGGCTTTGCGGTAGCCCGGCATGTCGATCAGGTTCTGCAGC
>OGWS01001226.1_pt1 | contig 21623 bp, 19 predicted proteins | sample 1576111 | NCBI WGS metagenome assembly OGWS01 (sample SAMEA3541534, study PRJEB24748) | human gut metagenome | biome: human gut; feature: human-associated habitat; material: faeces | place: China | collected 2012
TGAGTTGCCGAAAGGCAACTCACACGGCCCTATTAAAGTGAAATAAATTGTTATTCAGCCTCTGCGTAAGAAGCAATCAGCCCCATAACAATGCTGACAGCGTCAGACAACTCACTCTTTTCCATCGCATCTACAAATTTTCTGCGGTTTTCGTAGGTGGTCTCGATGGCATCATACAGGGAACTTCCGGTGACGTTTTCTTCCTCCAGAACGGTGGAGAAGCCCTGCTTTTCAAAGGAGCGGGCATTTAAGATCTGGTCACCGCGGCTGGCAGCAGCGGAGAGCGGGATCAGTACATTCGGTTTTCTGAGGGCCAGGATCTCGCAGATCGAGTTGGCGCCTGCGCGGGAGAGGACGATATCCGCGGCGGCAAACAGATGGCGCAGCGGAGCATCTACATATTCATACTGGACATAACCCGGGCGTCCGATGAGGCTTTCATCCAGATGTCCCTTTCCGCAGATATGTATTACCTGGTATTTCTGCAGAAGTTTTGGGAGCAGTTCGCGTACGGCATTGTTGATGGCAACAGCGCCAAGACTTCCGCCGATGACCATGATGATCGGTTTGGCGGCGGAAAGTCCTGTGAAGTTTAAGCCGGTCAGGCGGTCACCCTGAAGTAATTCCCGACGGATCGGAGAACCGGTGAGGACTGCTTTGTCAGCCGGAAGGTACTGCAGGGTTTCCGGAAAGTTACAGCAGACTTTGGCAGCAGACGGGATGCAGATCTTGTTGGCCAGTCCCGGGGTCATATCGGATTCGTGGATGATGGTCGGGATCTTGAAGTGTTTGGCAGCCAGAACAACCGGAACTGCCACAAAACCGCCTTTGGAGAAGACCACATCCGGGCGGTATTTCTTTAAGAGTGCCCGTGCCTCCGCATAGCCTTTGATGACGCGAAAGGGATCAGAAAAGTTTTTTAAGTCAAAGTAACGGCGCAGCTTGCCGGATGAAATGCCATCATACGGAATCTCGGCTCCCTCGATGAGTTTTTTCTCGATGCCGTTGTAGGAACCGATGTAGTGGACCTCGTAGCCCCGCTCCTGCAAAGATGGCAGCAGAGCCAGGTTTGGTGTAACGTGTCCGGCAGTACCGCCGCCGGTCAGAACAATCTTCTTCATATAAAAATTACCTCCGGTTGGATAAAAGTCTGTGTAAGCGTAACAGTTTGGCATTCTCACGGTTACGTACGAGTACATATCTGTACTACTATAGTAACTGTCATGCCTAAAATGTCAACCCTGAATCGCCCTGAGAAATTTTTGCATTGCTTTTGTTTCCGGCCGCGCCGGAAGTTCACCGTGGCTGGATATCTCATTGCTTTACAGGCAGGGATTTTCTGAACGAAAAAATCCATTGCCTTTCCGAAAAAGGTTTGTTAGACTGGAGACAGAAAACGTTAAAAGAAAGCAGAGGAATTCACAGATGTTAGGAATCATTGGCGCCATGAAGGCGGAAGTAGAGCAGTTAAAGCAGGAAATGAAGCAGCCGGAGGTTGTGACGGTAGCAGGAATGGAATTTTATAAGGGAACCATCAGTGAAAAAGAAGTTGTGGTGGTCCAGTCTGGAATCGGTAAAGTCAGCGCCGCGTTATGCGTGCAGATCCTGGCAGACCGGTTTGGTGTGGACGGCGTAGTCAATACAGGGATTGCCGGTTCCTTAAAGGCTGAGATCAACATTGGTGATCTGGTGCTTTCTACGGATGCGATCCAGCATGATGTAGATGCTACCAATTTTGGTTACCCGCTGGGTGAGATTCCACAGCTTGGAACTCTGAATTTTGTTGCAGATGAGCGTCTGCGCAGTCTGGCAAAGAAGTGCTGTGAGGAAGTAAATCCGGATATCAGCGTTTATGAGGGAAGAGTGTTGACCGGGGATCAGTTTATCTGTGATAAGGATAAAAAAGAATGGCTGGGCGAGACGTTCCATGGCTTTTGTACGGAGATGGAGGGTGCCGCTATCGCCCAGGCAGCATACTTAAACAAGATCCCGTTTCTGATCGTGCGCGCCATCTCCGATAAGGCAGATGACAGTGCTTCCATGGATTATCCGGAATTTGAGCGTCAGGCTATCATCCACAGCACGAACCTGACCCGCGCCCTGATCCTGGCATATTAAGACGCGCTGTAACTGTTCAGTAGGTCTGCGCATTTACTGCGCTGACCGTAAGAAAACATAGGCTGGCAGGCAAAAATCCCATTGCCGCAGGCAATTTTTCATGGATTTTTGCTCGTGACTGTGAAGGTACTGAACAGTTACGACGCGTTTTTTAGCAGAATTTGACGAACGATTCTGAGCTCCCTGAACTTTTCAAATGGTGCCCGGGCAGTTATAATGATAGCTGTCTGAGACACCAGGGCAGCTGCACTTTCAGGTGGAGAGGATCCACACCTGGAAATTTTTGCAGCTGCAAAAGGAAAAGAAAGGGGAGCTGTTTTTATGCTGCAATTACTGGAAAGTGGCCGTGCACTGTATGTGCTGATGGCAGCCTGCGTATTGGGAATCCTGACACGGATGATCACCAGACGTGCTTACAAAAGATTGCTGAAGGAGAGCAAAGACCTTTCACTGACGAAAAACAAAAGTTTAAAAGAACTCCGGCAGAGAGCGGAGAATACATACCGGGTAAACCAGGGACTGGTAGACAGCGGAGCCTGGCTGGAGCATCAGCTGTATGATTTTAAGACCATGGGATTCCGTCTTTTAAGCTGGAGTAATATGGGAACACGGCTGACCTGGCTTTGCCTGCTGCTTGGCGGCGTCAGCGCATTTTTTTCTTACTGGTACCGGCTCGATACGTATTATGTTGTGATGTATGGAGGCGGAGCTGTGCTGATGGCAATGCTTACGATGCTCTTTGACGGAGGTATTGCCGGAGATTTAAAGGAACAGCTTCTGATCAGCCTCCAGGATCAGATTGACAATGTAGTCGGTCCGAAGATGGCACGGAACTTTTCCATGGAAAATGGCCGCACGGAAGGTCTGGGGGACAGGGGCGCACTGCGCAAGGTGAGCCGTCTGGTGGACCGGGCCGGCAGAATGGGACGTGTGGAGCCGGAAGAGGAGCCGGCAGTACAATCTGTACCCTCTGTGCAGTCAGCCGCCACGGCTTCTTCCGGGCGGAGAGAAAAACGCAGAAACAGCGGCCGCATGACGGTATCTGAAAAAACACCGGGAGTGGCATCGGTTTCGTCCGGTGCGACAGAATCGGGGCAGGCGGCATCTGCGCAGGAGGTGCCTGTCCGGGAGAAGAGTATCCGGGATGCAGATTTTATTAAGCGGGGATTGGAACAGATGGCTGCAAGCCGGGAGAAAAACAGAAACGGTGATGAAAACTGGATCCGGGATCTAAAGCCAGAGGAGATTGAACTGATCGGAGATATTTTAAAGCAGTATCTGGCATAAATAAGAAGGACGCATTTTCCATATCACAAGGAAAATGCGTCCTTTTTTGTGGTGCATTCCAGCGGTTTTACCGGTACAGTGGCACGTCTGGTAACATTTACTCTTCTATGACTTCAATCTCCAGATAATCAAAATCGATCTGCTCAATGAAGCTGTCTTTGGTGAAACGTGTTTTTGCATGACGCTTAAAGTCATTGATATTGGAAGAAAGCCAGATCGGTTTCCCAAGATCAAATTCATAACAGATATCATCCAGTGCCTGAAATACCATACTGGTGCGGGACATGCTGTAATCGGTCAGGCAGATCACGGTGTCGGTTATGAGGTGACTGTCTTTCCAGATTTTTCCCCACATACGAAACATAAATGTTTGCTCCTTTTTGTTTATAACTGCTTCGTTCCTTACAGTTGCGTTTATTTTAAGAGTATAGAAGATTTTTTCCTTTCTGTAAAGAAACTTTTGTCTGGATACAGACTGTGGATACAGACCGTGCGATCCCAGAAATTGTTATGCTGCAATTACAAACTTTTTATGATTGTCCGCCAGAAATAGTTGGACCAATCCCTTCGATTGTAGTAAACTGTATATAATATATGGGGGAAAAGCTTTCACAAAAGACAAGCTTTCGAAGGAGGAAACCGTTATGGCGCAGACAATTGAGGAATGCCTGGACTATCTGGCAGCAGCAAGAGAATCTGTTGAGGAATTGTCACTTGCTGCAGATCGGGAAGAACAGTTAAAACAGGATGAAACCCGTCTGAAAAAATCTCTGGATGCAGAAAAGAAGCAGATGGCAGATGCCGTTGGAACCACAGTAAAAAAACGGAGAGAAGATTTAAGTTCCAGCTATGACGTAGAAATCAATAAAGCACAGGATCTGCTCAAAAAAGCCCGGGCAAAACGCGAAAAAGCGAAAAATCAGGGAATGAAAGAGCGGATTGCGGAGGAAACATCTGAACTTCACGAATATAATAAGGAACTGATCAGCCGCATGAGGGCAAAATTCCGGGAATATCATGCACCGACCTGGTGCCGGAGCCGTCTTTATTACAGCCTTTACATGCCCAGATGGGCAAAAGAGTTCTTCAGCCTTCTGATCTTTATCGCCTTGTTTTTCCTGGCACTGCCATTTGGTGTTTATGCCGTATTGCCGGATCATAAGACCTGGTATCTGGCGCTTATTTATGTGGCAGATATTCTGGTCGTGGGCGGCATTTATATGTGGATCGGAAATCACACCAAGCTTCAGTATGCAGAGTGTTTAAGAGAAGGCCGCCAGATCCTCGACCAGATGCATGCCAACGATAAAAAGATCAAAGTCATCACCGGTACGATCCGGAAGGACCGCAATGAGTCTCTTTATAACCTGGAAAAGTATGACGATGAGATCGCGCAGCTGACCCAGGAATTAAACGAAGTGGCAGCGAAGAAGAAAGAGGCGTTAAATACATTTGAAACCGTGACAAAAAACATTCTTCAGGATGAGATTGAGCATGGTCACCGGGAAAAGATCGGGGAACTGGAGCATCAGTATGAGGATGTGAGAAAGCAGCTTCAGCTTACCACGGCAGAGGTAAAAGCCCGCCGTCTGACTTTGACAGACCAGTACGGAAGTCATCTTGGCAAAGACTTTTTGGATCCGTTCAAGCTGCAGGATTTGAGCAATATCCTTCAGCAGGGCCGGGCATCCAATATCAGTGAAGCAATCCGTGTTTACCAGGAAGAGGAAAAGAAGCGCTGACGCATAAAAGTTGTCCCATGTGCCTATAATAGGAGTAACAAAATGGCGCAGGCGGGATAAAACATGAAAAAGAAAACCAGAGAGCAGGACATATACTATTTCGATTCGAGGGAGCAGGAGGATACTGTGCTTTGTGCCAGTATGCTGCGGCAGATGATCGGCGAGATCATGCTGCAGGAGAATCGAAAAGGGGTCCTGCTCTTTTGTATTGGAACAGACCGCTCGACTGGTGACAGTCTTGGTCCGCTGATCGGCCATAAACTGAAATCTTCCGGAGTAGAGGATGGCTCTGTCCAGATCGTTGGAACCCTGGATTGCCCGGTCCATGCCATGAATCTGGAACAGGCTGTTTTTATGGTGCGCCGCTGTTATCCAGACCATGTGATCGTGGCTGTGGATGCATCGGTGGGACAGAGTGAGCATGTGGGCTGTATTACTTTGGGAAAAGGAGCGCTCCGCCCGGGACTTGGGGTGAGCAAACAGCTGCAGGCGGTGGGAGATATTTTTATCACCGGGATCGTGGGCGGATACGGAAATTATGATCCGCTGATGCTGCAGAGTGTCCGGCTTTCCGTGGTGATGCGGATGGCGGACTATATCTGCGCCAGTGTCCGTCAGGCGCTGCACCAGGATGTACGCAGTTTTTGTCGAAGAGTTTTTTGAATGAACGGACTGAAACTGACAAATTATACGCAGGCGGTATGGTATGATGCATCAAACAGGCTGTGGATGGACAGGCAAACTGTATACAGCCGTGCGAAGCTTGCGGCAGTTTCTGGCAAGGAACAGAGCTGCTGTAAAATATCATGCAGCGGGGTGAGGTCATGGGAGAACTTTATAATCCGTATCCGAAACTGCCGAAAAATATCCGGCAGGTCGGAGAACGGGATCAGGTGGTAAAGCTTTATATTGAGGATTATGTCAATACATATTTAAAACGCCTCTATCCGACCGGCGGGCAGGATCTGCGGGTTGGTCTTTTGCTGGGAGAGATCCGTACAGAAGACGGAGTCCCGTTTCTTTTTATTGACGGAGCCATGGAAATGGAGCAGGTGACCCGGGAAGGGGAAAAAGTAGAATTTACAGAGGAAGCCTGGAAAAAGGCATATCAGGTTATGGAGCAGATGTTTCCACACCGCAGTGTACAGGGTTGGTTTTTGTGCGGGGCACCGGGCTGTGCGCTGAGTCCGCTTGATTACTGGAAGCAGCACGGACAGTATTTTGCAGGAAAGAACCAGCTGATGTATCTGAATTCCGGACTGGAGGGGGAAGAAGCGATCTACACCGCATCGGAGGATGGATTTTATAAGCTGCGCGGTTACAGCATTTACTATGAGCGGAACCAGATGATGCAGGATTATATGGTTTCCAGAAAGGATGCAAGGCGGGTGGAAAGCGGAACGCGGGATATGGTGATCCAGGATTTCCGTGAGCGGATGGAGGACAGGCATCAGAGTGCAGTGCGGACCCGTTCGGCGATCGGACTTTTGGGCGGGGCATGCAGTGTCATGGCGGTCCTGGTTTTAGCCGGAGGTCTGGTGATGTTTGGAAATTACCGGAAAATGAAAGACATGGAAGCAGTGATTGCTTCGGTCATGCCTTCGGATGGGAAAGCGGGGGCATTCCGCTCTTTTGCAGGAGCAAAGAGCGCCGATGAGATCGAAGTGGAATCGGTTCCGGGGGAAGTTTATCCGACGCTTGCAGATATTGTGATCACGCCGGAGCAGCAAAATGGCGCAGAAAATGAGATGGAAACAGGTCGTGCCGGGGCAGAAAATTCCGGATCGGAAGGAACAGGCCGCAACGGGACAGAAAATTCTGGACCGGCGGGAACAGAAGACAGTAAGACTGGAAACACCCGGACAGAAGCTGGTGCAGCATCAGGGGAATCTGGGACCGGAAACCCGGCAAACGCAGAGGTGCTTCACGGCGGCAACGCAGGGGCTTTGGCAGATGCGGTGCAGATTCCGTCAGATGCAGTCAAACATGTGGTGCAGGAAGGGGAAACTTTATACGGAATCTGCATGGAACAGTATCACAGTATGGCACAGATCCCACAGATCTGCGCATGGAATGGCCTAGCGGATGAGAATCACATTTCAGTGGGGCAGGAGTTGTATCTTCCGGCGAAATGAGGTATACTTGAATGAGGTATCGGCCTCCTGACGCGTATGAAAAAAACGTAACGGGCAGGGACCGGTAGCCCATTCCCTGTTAAAATGGGTGAGGGCACGGAACAGTTACGCATCAGGAGAGAAAGAAAATGAGTGACTTCAGCTCCATGAGCAGAGAGAGCAAGAAAGATAAACTGCGCAGACAGATCGTGAAACCGCAGCAGACCGCGTGGAATACTGAGCCGGAAGAAGACAGCGAAACCGCGGTGCGCAAAGCACATAACCGGGTGCTGAGAAGAAAAGGGCTGATTGTCCTTCTGGTGCTGATTTTCATCGTGGGAGGCGCGGCAGCATGGATCATGTACCAGCGCAATTACCATTATTCCGGATATGATACGGCGTGGCAGGTAGACTTAAATGAAGGAAGCCTTGTCGGCTATGAACGTTTTGGCACGAATGTTTTGAAATATACCAAAGATGGGGCGTCTTACATGGACAACAGAGGGCGCACTGTCTGGACAGAAAGTTATGAAATGAATTCGCCGATCATTTCTGTAAAAGGTGATTATGCGGCGATTGCAGACATGCAGGGAAACAGCATTTATATCTGCAATACAGACGGAACCTTAGGGCAGGCAACGACCGTGCTTCCGATCAGTAAGGTAGCTGTGTCCGGTACCGGCGTAACGGCAGCGGTACTGGAAGATTCTACATCCAGTTACATTACTTTTTTCCAGAAAGACGGCACTTCCCTGGATATTACCGTGAAAACCAATATGTCTGGAGATGGTTATCCGTTAGACATTGCCCTTTCGGACGATGGAACACAGCTGATGTGTTCGTTTGTTCATCTGCAGGGCAGCGAACTGAAAAACCGCGTGGTATTTTACGATTTTTCAGAAATAGGAAAGAATGTTCCCAACCGTCTTGTGGGCGGCTTTGACGACGAATTCCAGAGCGATATGGTTCCCCGGGTAACTTATATGGGGGATCCGTATTCCTGTGCTTTTTCGGGAAAAGCGCTGACGTTCTTTTCCTCCAGAAACCTGGCATCACCGGAACTGGTCGTGCAGAGAACGATCGATGAGCGGATCGACAGTGTGCTTTATTCTGATGAGTATGCGGCAGCGATCGTCCGCAATACCAACGGGGAATATGGAAGCCGGCTGGAGGTCTATAAAAAAGACGGCACCCATGTACTGAGCAAAGAGTTCAATTTTGAATACACCCATGCAGATATCGATGACGATCTGATCATCCTGTACAATGAAGATTCCTGCAGGATTTATAATATGAATGGGACAGAAAAACTCGATATGACGTTTGACTTCCCAGTTTCAAAGATCAGAAAAGGACGGTTCCCGGGAACACTTGTGGTAACCGGTCCGCAGCAGATGCGTGAGCTGAAGCTGCGCTAGCCGGACTGTAGGAGTACGATGCTCTTATAACTGTTTTTCGGTTACATACATACAGATTCTGGCTGCAAAAGAGTTATGCAACAAAAATTATATATACCAGGAGGTCTCACCAATGAACACTATTGATACCATGTCTGTGAACGCAATCCGCGTATTATCTGCAGATGCGATCCAGAAAGCAAAATCCGGTCATCCGGGTCTTCCGCTGGGCAGTGCTCCGGCTGCATATGAGCTTTGGATGAACCACATGAATCACAATCCGGCAGATCCGCAGTGGGCAAACCGCGACCGTTTCATCTTATCCGGCGGTCATGGCTCCATGCTGTTATATTCCCTGCTCCATTTATTTGGATATGGCGATCTGTCCAAAGAAGATCTGATGAATTTCCGTCAGTTAGGTTCCAAGACCGCCGGTCATCCGGAGTACGGTCACACCGTTGGTGTTGAGGCAACGACCGGCCCGTTAGGTGCAGGTATGGGCATGGCAGTCGGTATGGCAGCAGCAGAAGCACATCTGGCAGCAATCTTCAACAAGGAAAATTATCCGGTTGTGGACCATTACACCTATGTACTGGGCGGCGACGGCTGCATGATGGAAGGCATTTCCTCCGAGGCATTCTCCCTGGCAGGAACCCTTGGTCTTTCCAAACTGATCGTATTATACGATTCCAACCGCATTTCCATCGAGGGAAGCACTGATATCGCCTTTACCGAGAATGTGCAGGAACGCATGGCTGCATTCGGCTTCCAGACCCTGGATGTTGCAGACGGCAACAACTTAGAGGAGATCGGCAAGGCAATCGAGGAAGCAAAGGCAGATACCACCCGCCCGTCCTTCATCACCATTCACACCCAGATCGGTTATGGCTGCCCGGCAAAACAGGGCAAGGCAAGTGCACATGGCGAGCCGCTGGGAGAAGAAAATGTTGCAGCTATGAAAGATTTCCTGGGCTGGCCGTCCAAAGAGCCGTTCTATGTACCGCAGGAAGTGTATGATCACTACAGAGAGGCAGCTAAGGAGAAGGCTGAGGTTGAAGCAGCATGGAATGTGATGTTTGCTGCATACTGCCAGGAGTACCCGGAGATGGAAGCACTCTGGAACCAGTACTATGGCGGCACCGACGAGCTGGCAAAGGCTCTTATGGAGGATGAATCCTTCTGGGCAAACAGTGAGAAAGCTGAGGCAACCCGTAATCTTTCCGGTAAAGTCATCAACAAGTTAAAAGACCGTATGCCGAACCTGATCGGTGGTTCTGCTGACCTGGCACCGTCCAACAAGACGAACATGAGTGATGCAGGCGATTTCTCCAAGGCAGATTATGCCGGAAGAAATATGCACTTCGGTGTGCGTGAGCTGGCTATGACCGCAATCGGAAACGGTATGATGCTGCACGGCGGACTGCGTACCTACGTATCCACCTTCTTCGTATTCAGTGACTACACCAAGCCGATGGCACGTCTGTCTGCTCTGATGAAGCTGCCGTTAACCTTTGTCTTCACCCACGACAGCATTGGTGTCGGCGAAGACGGTCCGACCCATGAGCCGATCGAGCAGCTGGCGATGTTCCGTGCAATGCCGAACTTCCATGTATTCCGTCCGTGTGACGCAACCGAGACTGCAGCTGCATGGTACAGCGCAGTAACCTCCAAGACCACACCGACCGCACTGGTACTGTCCAGACAGAACCTGGCTCCGATGCCGGGAAGCAGCAAGGATGCCTTAAAGGGCGGCTATGTCATCGACGACTGCGAGGGCACCCCGGACCTGATCCTAATCGCTTCCGGTTCTGAGGTAGAGCTTTCCGTAAAGGCAAAGGCAATCCTGGCAGCAGAGGGCAAGAAAGTCCGCGTCGTATCCATGCCGTGTATGGATCTCTTCGAGGAGCAGTCTGCTGAGTATAAAGAGTCTGTACTTCCGAAAGAGGTACGCAAACGTGTCGCAGTAGAGGCACTGAGCGACTTTGGCTGGGGCAAATACGTCGGTCTTGACGGTGCATGTGTCACCATGACCGGCTTTGGCGCAAGCGGCCCGGCTTCCCAGCTCTTTGAACATTTCGGCTTCACTGCAGAGCATGTTGCTGAGGTAGCACGCAGCCTGTAGTTTTGACGTGAGAATGAGGACATACTATGGGTGAAAATACAAAGAAATGCATTGGTATTGATGTGGGGGGAACCTCCGTCAAGATTGGTTTATTTGAGACAGACGGTACCTTACGGTTTAAGTGGGAAGTTCCCACCAGAAAAGAAGAGGGCGGTCGGTATATTTTAGAGGATGTGGCTGCTTCCATCCGGGAAGTGCTGGCGGAAAGGGAGATTCATTTAGCAGATATCCTGGGAGCCGGACTCGGCATTCCGGGACCGGTCCTGCCGGACGGTTACGTGGAGGTCTGCGTAAATCTTGGATGGCGGGATGTAAATCCACAGAAGAAACTGAGCGCCCTGTTAGACGGCATCCCGGTAAAGAGCGGAAACGATGCCAACGTGGCAGCGCTTGGTGAGATGTGGCGCGGCGGCGGCATGGGCTTTACCGATATTGTCATGGTAACGCTTGGAACCGGCGTGGGCGGCGGCATCATCATTGACGAAAAGATCCTTGCAGGCAAACATGGACTGGGCGGCGAGATTGGCCATATCCATGTCCGCGATGAAGAGTGGGAACACTGCAACTGCGGCGGCGTAGGCTGTGTAGAACAGATTGCCAGCGCAACCGGTATTGCCAGGGAAGCAAGACGCCGTATGGCGGCAGAAGAGACGCCTTCCATGCTTCGCCAGTATGGCGATGACGTAACCGCAAAGGATGTTCTGGATGCGGCAAAGGCAGGGGATAAACTGGCGCTTTCCGTTGTTGAGACGGTAGGCCGTTATCTGGGATTGACCCTGGCAACCATTGCCATGACGGTGGATCCGCAGATGTTTGTCATTGGCGGCGGTGTCTCTAAGGCAGGTCAGTTTTTGATCGATATCATCGACAAATATTATCAGCATTATACCCCGATCTCGGAGAACAAGGGGATCATCGGTCTGGCAAAGCTGGGAAATGATGCAGGAATCTACGGAGCAGCCCGTCTGGTCCTGGATTAGAATTTTATATGTATCAAAAAAAGAAATGCCCGGAGCATGGTTGCTCCGGGTTAACTATTGCAAATCTGTATAAAATCGTATAAAATGAGGAGACCCCGGTGGACTTTCGTCCAACCGGGGCAATTATGAAAAATCTATGTGCAATTTGACTGTTTCATCAAGTTACAACCTTTTCTTAAGTTGTTTTTAGTATAGGAAAAAGTTGTGAATAAATTATGAACGACACATGAACAAACTGTAAAAAATAGTGCAAAATCAATAATTATCTTTCGCAAAGCACGATTTCTTTGTGGAAATAGCAAGAAAGAAAACCTGGAAATTACCAATAAGAGGAGGACATTATGTCAGAAGAGAGAAGAAGACGGACGATCGTGATCGGTCATAAAAACCCGGATACCGATTCCATCTGTTCCGCAATCTGCTATGCAGCACTGAAATCCAAAATTACCGGAAAAGAGTATGTTCCGGGCCGTGCAGGTCATGTGAATGAGGAGACCCAGTATGTGCTGAATTATTTTAACGTGGAAGCACCGAAGCTGATCGAGAGCGTAAAGACCCAGGTAAAGGATATTGAGATTCGTGCGACCAAGGGCGTCAACCGCAACATTTCCTTAAAGAAGGCATGGAACCTGATGCAGGATGCCCACGTTACAACCTTACCTGCAGTCAGTGAAAGCGGAGTCCTGGAAGGACTCATCACCGTTGGCGATATCACCAAGTCCTACATGAATGTTTTAGACAGTAGCATTTTGTCTAAAGCACACACCCAGTATAAGAATATTCTGGAGACACTGGAGGGTGCCATGGTAGTTGGCGATGAGAACGACTATTTCGATCAGGGTAAAGTTCTCATTGCAGCGGCAAACCCGGATATGATGGAATACTACATTTCCGAGCATGATCTGGTGATCCTTGGAAACCGCTATGAGTCCCAGCTGTGTGCGATCGAGATGGAAGCAGACTGCATCATCGTCTGTGAGGGCGCTGCTGTTTCCATGACGATCCGTAAGCTGGCACAGGAGCATGGCTGCACTGTTATGACCACACCGTATGACGCGTACACTGCAGCACGTCTCATCAACCAGAGTATGCCGATCGGACATTTCATGAAGACGGAAGACCTGATCACCTTTGAGGACAGCGATTTTATCGATGACATCAAAGAAGTTATGGCAAGCAAGCGTCATCGTGATTTCCCGATCTTAAATAAAGATGGCAAGTACCTCGGTATGATCTCCCGTAGAAATTTGCTGGGTGCAAAGGGCAAGCAGATCATCCTGGTAGACCACAACGAGAAAAACCAGGCGGTAGACGGTCTGGAAAACGCAGATATCCAGGAGATCATTGACCATCATAAACTGGGAACTGTCGAGACCATCTCCCCGGTATTTTTCCGCAACCAGCCGGTCGGCTGCACCGCAACCATCGTATATCAGATGTATCATGAGAATAATGTAGAGATCGACAAAGCAACTGCGGGCATGCTGTGCAGCGCGATCATTTCCGATACCCTGTTATTCCGCTCTCCGACCTGCACTCCGATCGACAAGATGGCAGCAACTGAGCTTGCAAAGATCGCTGAGATTGATATAGACCGTTATGCGGCAGATATGTTCTCCGCGGGCAGCAATCTGCGCGGCAAGAGCAATGAGGAAATCTTTTATCAGGATTTCAAGCTGTTCAATTCCGGCAAGATCAGCTACGGCGTAGGCCAGATCAGCTCCTTAAACGCAGACGAGCTGACGGAGTTAAAAGACCGTCTGCTTCCGTTCTTAAAGAAGCCGCACAAGGAGCATGGTGTAGACATGATCTTCTTCATGCTGACCAACATCCTGACCGAGTCTACCTCCCTTCTTTGCGAGGGTGAGGGCGCAGAGGACCTGATCCGTCTGGCATTCCATATGGAAAATGCGGGTGATGATGCAGAAGCGAATGTCGTAGAGCTTCCGGGCGTGGTATCCAGAAAGAAACAGCTGATCCCGTCGATCATGATTGCCAGCGAAGCATAAAAGGAGAAGATTATTATGGGAAAACAGAGTTGGCGGGGCGGCAATATGCTGTACCCGGTACCGGCCGTGATGGTAAGCTGTGCACGACCTGGTGAAAAACCCAATATCATAACGGTAGCCTGGGCTGGGACCGTCTGCTCTGCCCCGGCTATGCTCTCCATCTCCGTGCGCAAGGAGCGTTATTCCTACGACATTTTAAAGGAGACCGGAGAATTCGTTGTAAATCTGGTGACAAAAGACCTGGTCTTTGCAACCGATTACTGCGGTGTGAAATCCGGCCGCGATACCGATAAGTTCAAAGAGATGAAGCTGACGCCCCTGCCGTCACAGCACATCAGTGCGCCTGGCATTGCCGAGAGCCCGCTGAATCTGGAATGCCGCGTGAAACAGGTGGTGGAACTTGGAAGCCATGACATGTTCCTCGCAGAGATCGTAGGTGTGACGGTGGATGACCGCTACATGGATGAGAAGGGAACCTTCCATTTAAACGATGCGAAGCTGGTGAGTTATTCCCACGGAACCTATTTTGAGCTTGGAGAAAAGATCGGAACGTTTGGATATTCGGTGCGGAAAGATTCGGCAAAAGCGACTGCGAAGAAGCAAAAGACGGAAGCGTCCGGAAAGACAGCTTCTGCGAAAAAGAAAAAAGAATCCGCAAAAACGTCAGGACGAACTGGAAATAGAAGCGGAAAACTTTCAGAAGCAGTGAAGCACACACGCAGGAGGAAAGCAAAATGAAATCAAACATTACCCTGGTAGGCATGCCGGCTTCCGGCAAGAGCACCATCGGCGTTTTGCTGGCAAAACGCCTGGGCTATTCTTTTGTTGATGTGGATATTGTGATCCAGGAAAAGACCGGTCAGTTATTAAAAGAGATCATTGCAGAGCGCGGAACAGAAGGCTTTTTAAAAGTCGAGGAAGACGTGAACGCAGGGCTGGAACTGGAGCGTTCCGTGATCGCTCCGGGCGGCAGTGTCATCTACGGTCCCAAGGCGATGGAACACCTGCATGAGATCAGCACGGTTGTGTACCTGAAGCTGAGCTATGAAGATGTAAAACAGCGCCTGGGCGATTTAAAAGACCGCGGCGTTGCCTTAAAAGACGGTATGACACTTCTGGACCTTTACAAGGAGCGCGTGCCGCTCTACGAGAAGTACGCAGATGTGACCATCGATGAGACTGGAAAGAGTCTGGGTGCCTGTGTCGACGAGTTGCGAAAGATCATGGAAAAGCGGATGGAAGACGGAGAGCAGGCACGCCCATAATTTTGGCATGGAACAGGTATGCTATTCATGATGTAGAAACAGCATGCCCTGTTTCGCGTAAAGAGACCTGTACAGTCAGAAACCGGAAATGACTGGTTTTATGACCGGCTCCCAGATTTCAGCCAGCCGCTCCAGGGAGAAAGCAGCATTGGCCGGACTGGTGGATGGGCAGAGAATGGCAGGCCGTCCGGTGAGCGGTTCACAGTAACGACTGTAAAGCTTAAATGCAGTACCGCCGTTTGCGATGATTGTGTGGATATCCGCTGTTTTTAAGATGCGGCTGATATCTGCCGGGACCGCGTTTTTGATGCTGCTGTCGCTGGAACCCCTGATATCGCAGGATTCGATGACATCCCAGAGTGCAAGACCATGTGTAAGAAGCATGGTCTTTTTTTCGTCTATGGTCTGTGGGACCGGTACCTGTAAAAGCAGCGCCATGAGCTTCCAGAAACGGTTCTGCGGATGTCCGTAATAGAACTGGTTTTCCCGGGACTTTACGGAAGGGAAACTTCCCAGAATCAGGATACGGGAGTGTGTGTCAAAAACAGGTTCAAAGGTGTGCTGAACGTGGGTATAACCTGGCGGCAGGGACAGGGTGTCGGAATTCATAAAAACCTTCTTTCTGCGGGAGTCGCTGATATTTGGCTCTTCCTGCTTGTGAATTGTGTTTGTCTGGTTGTCATTAACTGTATGCTTTTTCTGTCGGAAAGTCAATTTTTTCCTTGTAACCTGTGCTATACTATATCTTATACAACGCGAGAAGTGCGGTTACTCTTGATCAGGGAGAAACTACAGCAGGAAAAAGAAAGGGTGAGATCATGGAGCGGGATGAGAAACAAAACGCAGTGTCAGGACTCCTGGAAGACTTTTCGGAGGAACATCTCTGGGCGTGTATTGTGGCGTTTCAGGGAGAATCGTTTTTGACGATGTCCGGACTTCCTTATACTTATACGCTGAAACAGGGAAAACGCGGTGGTTTTACCAGAGAATTATGGGTAGACCGCAGAGAAAACAGCAAGTCCATCACCTGGAGTTCCGTCCGGATGGCATTTCAAAATATATTGAAGATGAAAGAAGCTCTTCCAGATGGCGAGAAGCCTTATGTGAAACGGCCAAAGGCGCTGGGAGATATCCGCGGAGTTTCTTATATTTATCCGCTGTTTTCCAGGTTTGGACTGATTGAGACAAATCCGGACAGGGAAAGAACCCGTGACGGGCAGATTTGTATGCAGCTGGAAGAAAATACAGAAGGTGAGACAGCATGAATTTAAAAGAACAGCAATATGTATGCACACTGGCGCGCTGCCAGAGTATTTCCAGGGCGGCGGAGGAGCTTTTTATTTCACCGTCAGCGCTGAGCGTGTATATCAGCAATCTGGAAAAGTATCTGGGTGTCCGGTTATTTGAGCGGACTGGTAAAGGCAAAGCATTTGTGCTGACGTCCATTGGGGAAGAGTATGTGGCGCGCGCAGAAAAAATGCTGGAATTAAAGGCAGAGTTTGACGGCCTTTTGGAAAATGAACTGCATAAAAGCCATGCAACGATCCGGGTGGGGATCCAGCAGCGGCGCGCCATTTCTATTGTACCGGAAGTGTTTCAGCGTTTTATGGAACGTTATCCGGATGTGGACGTGATCTTCCGGGATGGAACGATTGGTGATCTGACGCGTATGTACCGGGAGGGAGCGGTGGATTTTATGATCTCTATTTTCCGGGATGAACTGCCGGATGCCGTCTACAAGGAGATTGCCAGGGAACAGGTACTTCTGGCTCTGTCGGACACCCACCCGGCAATCCAGTATGCATATGCGGTTGAGGGAGATAAATTTTTACATCTGGACATGCAGCATTTAAACCGGGAAACCTTTATTGTTCCACTGCCGGATCAGAGCATGCGCAGAACGGCCAACCATATTTTTGAAGAGGCCAGGATCCGTCCGGGACGTCTGATCGAGATCGGACATTTCGATATTATCATGAGTATGGTAAACCAGGGACTTGGAGTTGGTTTTAACCGGCTTGGATACATCAAGGATATGCAGAAATTTGACCACGTGCGCTATTTTCTGATCGGGAAAGAGGCATACGAGTCCAGCCTGGTACTGGTTTACCGCAAAGGGCATGTGATATCGGAATGTGAACAGGATCTGATGGATATTTTAGAGGATACGATCCGGCAGCGATACCAGACGGATGCGCAATAGATACGATCCGGCAGCGGTACCAAACGGAAGATCAATGTGAGCAAGAAAGTTTCATTTGTATCCAACCATGTTTCCGAACATTCATCGGTGCAGGAGCAAAACATGACAAAAATTACACGAATATGACAAACAATTCAAAAAATTTAAAGTTGCTTTAAAAAAAACAAAATGGAAAAAAGCCACCGGCACTGTTATACTTTAAAACAATAAAGTTTAACAGGAGGTGGCTTTTTGTATGAGTACCAAGAAAAAGTTTCGCGTACCGCACAGCTTTGTAATCGTATTTTCTATTATTATTGCAGCTGTGCTCTTAACCTGGATCATTCCGGCCGGCGAGTATGTCCGTGTGGAGAATGCGGATGGCATCAAGGTCATTGATCCGACCCAGTTCAGTTACATCCAGAGAACACCGGTTAACCCGCTGCTGATCCCGATGTACATTGTAAAAGCATTTGTAAAACGTGTGGATATCATGCTGGTTATCTTATTTTCCGGCGGTGCATTCCACATGCTGACTCAGTCTGGTGCACTGCAGGCAGTGATCGCCAAGCTGGCAAAAAAATTCTCCAACAACCTGTATGTGTTCATTCCGATCCTGACCCTGATGTTTGGTCTGATCTGTACCACTCAGGCTGTGAACATGTTCATCGCATTTGCTCCGGTCATGGTCATGCTGGCTCTGGCGATCGGACTGGATTCCATCACCGGCGCAGCCATCATTTTGCTGGGCGGCGCGATCGGATTTTCCACCGGTACCTTAAACCCGAATACCACAGTTGTTGCGCAGAAGATTGCTGAGCTTCCGCTCTACTCCGGTATCGGATACCGCTGGGTATGTTTTGCTGTTTACTATGTAATTACCAATATTTTCCTGGTACGCTATGCATTAAAGATCAAAAAGGATCCGACCAAGAGCCCGATGTACGATCTGGACCAGACCAGTGAGCTTCGTGCCGGAGGCGGTCTGGATGATTTCGGAACCATCGATACCCGCAAGATCTTAAGCATCATTGCTCTGGTTGTTTCCCTGGGTGTTGTTATTTACGGCAGCATCAAGCTTGGCTGGGATATGCCGGAGATGGCAGCCATGTTTATCTGGCTGGCGATCATCGTAGGATTTATTTCCGGTTTCGATACTGAGACCATTTCCAAGAACTTCCTGGAAGGCTGCAAGAAGATGATGTCTGCCATGATCATCATTGGTCTGGCACAGTCCATCAGCACGATCATGTCTGACGGTAAGATCATCGATACCGTTGTCCATGCCCTGGCTGGCGGCCTTGGCAGCGTGCCGACCCTGTTACAGGCACCGGCTATGCTGATCGCGAACACCATCATCAACGTATTCTTAACTTCTGGTTCCGGACAGGCAGCAGCTGTTATGCCGATCCTGGTACCGCTTTCCGACCTGATCGGTGTTACCAGACAGACCGCAGTCCTGGCATTCAACTTCGGCGACGGCTTCTGTAACTACATCCTGCCGACCTCTACCGCACTGATGGGTATCATCAGCGCCTGCAACATCCCGTATGACCGCTGGATGCGTTTCATGTGGAAGATGTTTGCAATCTGGCTGGTTGTCGGTACGGTTATGCTTGTGATTGCACAGCTGATCAATTACGGACCAATGTAAAGTTACAACAATTGCAACATGCGAGGATATCCGGAAGTTGCATAAAAGGTACGGTTGGCGCGCTGCTGTTTGTGCAGCGTGTGGGCCGTAATGTATAAAAGGAGGAATTGTGGGAATCATGAGCGATAAGAAATCCCTGTTTCAGGCCATCGATGCGCAGCGGGATACGCTGTGCTCCATGGCAGACCAGATTTTTGATAACCCGGAGTACGAGGGCGAAGAAGTTTTTGCGAGCGGTCTTCTGACCGATTATCTGATTGCGAATGGCTTTGATGTGCAGATGGGCGTTGGCGGTTTTAAAACCGCTTTCCGTGCCACCTACAGCCACGGCGAGGGCGGTCCGGTGCTTGGCATCCTGTGTGAGTACGATGCTCTCCGCAATCTCGGACATGGCTGCGGACATCACATGCAGGGTCCGGGCTGCCTTGGCGCGGCAGTTGCCTTAAAGAACCTGGATACTGATAAGCCGTTCCAGTTAGTGGTATATGGAACTCCGGCAGAGGAAACCTTCGGAAGCAAGGTCCAGATGATCCAGAATGGCTGCTTCAAAGAGCTGGATGTTGCACTGATGATGCACGGCGGCCCGAATACCTGTACCGATATCAAGTGTCTGGCACAGAAAAGTTACAACGTTACGTTCCACGGACACCGCGCCCATGCAGCGCTCGCGCCGGAAAAGGGCAGAAGTGCATTCGATGCAATGCTGGTGGCATTCCAGGGCGTAGAATTCTTACGGGAGCATGTGCCGGATGATGTGCGCATGCATTACTGCATGACCGAACTTCCGGGTCCGTCCAATGTAGTTCCGGCTACCGCAAAAGGCGAATTCTCCCTGCGTTCCTTCTCCAGAAAGGAACTGGAAGAAGTCAGCCTGCGCTTCCAGGACATCATCAAGGGCGCTGCGCTGATTGCAGGCGTTACTTATGAGATCAAGGAAGGAACTTTCTTCTACAATAAGATTCCGGTACTTGGTTTAAACAAACTTCTGATGGAGAATGCTGAGCTTGCGGGTGCACCGCAGCTGGCACCGCCGAGAGAAAAGACCGGTTCCACGGATTTTGGCAATGTCATGTATGAGATCCCGGGTTCCTGTATCCGTGTGGCATTCGTGCCGGAGGGAACCGCCTCCCATTCCCAGGAGTTCGTAGATGCGGGCAAGAGCGAGAACGCTCACAACTGCGTCATCTACGGGGCAAAAGCCATTGCCGGTGCCTGCTACGACCTGATCACCACAGACGGACTGATGGATCAGATCAAGGCAGAATTTGTCGAAAATAAAAAGAAAAATCAGTAACAAACGACAAAATATGGTATAATGAGCGTAAGTGAGCTAGGAGCGTGCGTGCGCGATCTTGGCAAACGGCGAGACAAGCAAGTGACAGAGTCACGAGAAAGAAAAGAAATGCTGCTTGCATGGATTATAGAAGAGACGCAGCTGCGAGGGTACAAAACCTCTTGCAGCCGCGAAGAGACTATTTTCGTGCAGCGGCTATAGGAATGAAAAGAGGGCTGACGGGAAAGTTGGTCCTCTTTTTTATTACGGTGCGTATCGAGGGACCGTGGTTCTTGTTGTGCACCGGTCAAAGAAAACCGTGAAGCAGTATACTTGCGCTAAGGCGGCTGATTGCTGAAGCAACCAGGGAGAATCATGAAGGAATAACTTAGCGTTGGACGGCTGAGCGCCAGACGCAGGAAGGAGATATGTGATGAGTAGAAAGAAAAAATGGAAAGAACTGGGACTGGATGCATTGTTTGATTTTGCCGGGGCCTTTTTGCAGGCAATCGGAATCTGGTGTTTTATCGAGCCAAGCCACGTTGCGCCGGGCGGCGTGTCTGGTATTGCGCTGATGTTAAACCATTTGTTTTCCCTGCCGATTGGTACCATGAGTCTGGTATTTAATATCCCGCTTCTTCTGGCTTCCTGGTTTTTACTGGACCGGGAAATGACTCTCAAAACGATCCGCACGGTTATCTGGATGAGTGTGGTCCAGGATTTTGTCTCTGCGTCCGGAATATGGCAGTATGAAGGAGACCGTTTGATCGCCTGCGCGTTCGGCGGAATTTTTGCCGGAGTCGGCATGGCACTGATCTTCATGCGTAATTCCACAACGGGCGGCGGCGATATCCTGGCCAAGCTTTTGCAGAAGCTCCGTCCTTATATGCAGACCGGCTATGCAATCATGCTGGTGGATTTTGTGGTTGTCGGTGCTTCCATTCTGGTGTTTGGTGAGATTGAGGCAGCCATGTACGGTATCATCTCCATTGTCTGCACAACCCAGGCCATGGATACCATTCTCTACGGTATGAACCGGGGAAGCATGATCACGGTCCACTCCGAAAAGAACGAAGAGATCGCACAGGAAATCATGCAAACACTGGACCGCGGTACTACATTTTATAAGAGCATCGGCGGCTACAGCGGGAAAGAAGGCCTGACCCTGACCTGCGCCGTGGACCGCAAACAGTTTCACCTGGTAAAAGAGATCATCGACCGGCATGACCCGAAGGCGTTTATCATTGTCTCACCGACCAAGGAAACCTATGGGGAAGGATTCCTTGGGGATTACCGGAACTTGTAAGATGAATGAATAATAAATTGTATACAGAGAATCGCAGAACTTCATTCTTGATTTTGCATAGAGCCTATGCTATACTCTTCCACGTTGTAAAGCCCATAAAAACAAGGTCTTACAGGGCTTTCGCCGATTTCCGGCGTAAGGTCATATACTTACTGTATATGACTTCCGCGGCAT
>OGWS01001232.1_pt1 | contig 21527 bp, 16 predicted proteins | sample 1576111 | NCBI WGS metagenome assembly OGWS01 (sample SAMEA3541534, study PRJEB24748) | human gut metagenome | biome: human gut; feature: human-associated habitat; material: faeces | place: China | collected 2012
ATATTTATTACTTGAAATTCCAAGAACCAGTTTACTGATTGCTGCCGGCAGCCCTGTAAAGGACATTACAAATGACAATACAGAAGATGCTCCGATGATCAGCATAACGATTGTTGTCATAACTGCTGCATCCACCAGCAGCTTCGGAATTTCACTCAGTTTGATCGTTCTGTAAATAAACACGGAGAGGATAAAGGCGTATGCAACCGCAACACCGGATGCCTCTGTCGGCGTAAATTTTCCAGATAAAATACCACCGATGATAATCACGACCAGAAATAAACTCGGGATTGCATCCCATATTGTCTTCCCTACGATTTTTGCAGTCAGTTTGTCTCTTTTAATTACATATCCCTGCTTTCTTGCATAGAAGAATGCAACTACCATGCAACATGCAGCCCACAGAAGTCCCGGAATCCATCCAGCCATAAACAGTGCCGCTACCGAAGCACCACCACCTGCTGCCGAGAATACGATAAACGCTGTTGTCGGAGGAATCAGCTGTCCAACGGGAGCCGTTGCGATATTGACTGCTGCCGCAAATCCCTCATCATACTTCTGCTCTTTTTCCAACGGGAGCATAACTCCACCGATTGCAGTTGCCGCTGCAATACCGGAACCGGAAATTGAACCGAACATCGCATTTCCCGCAATGTTTGTCAGTGCCAAAGATCCCGGTACTTTTCCAAGAACCAACAGTGCGAGATTGATCAATCTCTTGGCAATACCACCGCTGTTCATCAAAAGACCTGCCAGAATAAAAAATGGTACTGCGATCAGGGAAAAGCTGTCAATTCCACTGACCATCTTCTGCGCAGAAACAAACACACCAAATCCAGGTGTCAAAAATGCAACGATTGTTACCAACGCGGAAACAATGATGCTATACGACACCGGCACACTAAATGCCAGCATCAGGAAAAATACAATTACAAGTAAGATTGCTGCCTGAATTTCCATTTATTTTCCCTCCTTTAATTCTGTGAACCATCTTTTCAAACGCTCCAAACAATACAGCACCATCAGACATCCACTGATTGGAATACATACATAGTAAACCTGCATCGGAAGTTTCAGTGCGGCTGAAATCTGTCCTGCTGAGTTTGCAGTTACCATGATTCCACCTACAATAAATACTGCAATACTTAAGATCAATACGATGATCTCTACTGCGATCTTTGTTCGGATCTGATTCTTTGACTGAAATTTATCCACCAGCACACGAATCGACAAATGCTGATCTTTTCCATAAGCGTACGGTGCCCCAAGCATCGTCATCCAGATCAGTGCGTATCTCAAAAATTCCTCCGTCCACTGACTTGGATCATTTAACAGAAATCGTGTGATAACCTGCCAGCAACAGGCAAGAACCATGACCGCAACAAGTACGGAGATCACTGTTCCCAGAATTTTATTTATGATCTTCATTACTTCTCCTCCTCTTCTGCAACGGCATATTTTTGAATATCTTCGTAGAGGCTCTTGTAAGCGTCCCCTTTACTTTCAAACGCCTCATGCATTGGCTGAACTGCCTCGATAAATTTACTCTTATCAATATCTCTGTAAACAGTCACACCATGCTCCTGTGCTTCTTCAATGGCATCATCCAGAGTATCCCCCACTGCCTCACAGCAGGCCAGATCCGGAAGCCATGCTTTCCATGTTCCGTTGTCCTGCTTTCTGATAATTGCCGGATATGTGAATTTCATACTTCTTCTCCTTTTCCATGTGCAGTTCACTGCTCCTGCAGTGCCCGGTCCTCCGCCATACGCTGACCTGCTGCACTCATTCCACTGCATCGCCGCGGTCGCTGACCAGATGATACCCCACACTCTCCACTCTGCGTGACAGGCATCCTCTGCATTCCGCCGCTTCCTCGCCGGTGCAGATCTTATTGTCATATAAAGAATAATCTTTTCTTACTGCAACAGGAGAAAGATTCGGCATAACAACATTTGCACCTGCAAGAATTCCTTTTTCTCTTCCACGAGGATCAATCGTACCAAGTGCTGTTGTGGAAGGAAGCAAAAGATGAGGATTCATCAGACGAAGAATACTCACAAGGTATGTGGTAAGTTCCACACTTCCAGAAGGGAATTCCTTAAATCTTGTATCGTGATGTGGAACAAAAGGACCGATTCCGACCATCTGTGGGTCAAGTTCTTTGATAAATAGCAGGTCGTCTGCAAGATTCTCAACCGTCTGATAAGGGGCTCCAACCATAAATCCAGTTCCTACAGCATAGCCGATTTCTTTTAGATTCCACAGACACTGGATCCGGTTTTCTAAAGAAAGACTTTCTGGGTGGAGTTTCTGGTAAAGCTCTAGGTCAGCAGCTTCATGTCGAAGCAGATAACGATCAGCCCCTGCATCATATAATTTTTGATAACTTTCTTTGGAGCGTTCCCCAAGAGAAAGTGTGATGGCACAATCAGGGTAGCGCTTTCTGATCTCTGCCACGATAGGAACCATAATTTCATCTGTATAATGAGGATCCTCACCGCCTTGAAGAACAAAGCTTCGATATCCAAGCTGGTAACCATTCTCACAGGCAGAAAGAATTTCCTCTTTTGACAGACGGTAACGATTTGCATTCGGATTGCTGCCTTGAATTCCGCAGTAATAGCAGTTATTTTTGCAGTAATTCGTAAATTCTACTAATCCACGTGGAAAAACACCATTTCCATAGATATTTACAGCTTCTTCTCTGGCAAGAGAGGCAAGATAAGATGCGCTTTCTTCGTTCCGTTCTTTAATAAGTGTGATAAATTCTTCTTTTGTCAATGTATGCTTTTTATGCAAACGATCAATTAGTTCGTGTAAATTCATAATGTCCAACTCCTTTTCTGGTCTATAAGAAATATAACATATAATAGAAGAAAAGCCAAAGAATATCGTTGGTACAAAATAATAAAATTGCAACTTTTCATTGAGTGTGATAGAATAAAAAAGTTAATCTTGGCATGCTTTATAAATGCCATGGAAACTGATACAGAAAGATACTAGAAAGAAGGATATAAATGAAGCGCGAAGATGTGAGAAATATTGCAATCATTGCCCATGTCGATCATGGTAAGACAACATTAGTAGACGAGATGTTAAAACAGAGCGGAATCTTCCGTGACAATCAGGAAGTCGCAGAGAGAGTCATGGACTCAAATGACATCGAGAAAGAAAGAGGAATCACGATTCTGTCTAAGAATACAGGAGTTATGTATAATGGAATCAAGATCAATATCATCGATACACCGGGGCATGCTGACTTTGGTGGAGAAGTAGAACGTGTACTGAAGATGGTAAATGGTGTTGTATTAGTTGTTGATGCATTTGAAGGACCAATGCCACAGACAAAGTTTGTATTAAAGAAAGCATTAGAGCTTGATCTGTCTGTGATCGTATGTGTCAATAAAGTAGACCGTCCAGAAGCAAGACCAGATGAAGTTGTCGATGAGACATTAGAACTATTAATGGAATTAGATGCAGGGGATAAACAGCTTGACTGTCCATTTGTATTTGCATCAGCCAAAGAAGGATTCGCAACATTAGATCTTGATGGTGAGAAGAAAGATATGAAACCATTATTTGAGACGATCATTGAACATATCGAAGCACCAGAAGGTGATCCAGAGAAACCATTACAGGTATTGATCAGTACGATCGACTACAATGAATATGTTGGACGTATCGGAATCGGTAAAGTAGATAATGGTGAGATCGCGGTCAACAAAGAATGCATCGTAGTGAATGCTCATGACCCAGAACGTAAAGAAAAAGTCCGCATCACAAAATTATATGAATTTGAAGGACTTGATAAAGTAGATGTAAAGAATGCACAGGTAGGATCTATTGTAGCGATCTCAGGAATCTCAGATCTGTCAATTGGAGATACGATCTGTGATGTGGATGGAGCAGAAGCAATTCCATTCCAGAAGATCTCAGAGCCAACAATCTCTATGCAGTTTATGGTAAATGACAGCCCTCTTGCAGGTCAGGAAGGTAAATATGTTACATCAAGACATATCAGAGACAGATTGTTCAGAGAATTGAATACGGATGTCAGCCTTCGTGTGGAAGAAAGTGAGAATCAGGACAGCTATAAAGTATCTGGACGTGGAGAATTACATTTATCTGTATTGATTGAGAATATGCGTCGTGAAGGATATGAATTTGCAGTCAGTAAAGCAGAAGTATTATATCATTATGATGAGAATGGTAAGAAATTAGAGCCAATGGAGATTGCCGTCATTGATGTTCCAGAAGAATTTACAGGGGCAGTTATTGAGAAGTTAAGCCAGAGAAAAGGTGAACTTCAGAATATGACAGCAGCCAATGGAGGTTATGCAAGACTTGAATTCTCTATCCCATCCAGAGGACTGATTGGGTATCGTGGAGAATTTATGACAGATACAAAAGGAAATGGTATCTTAAATACACTGTTTGATGGATATGGACCATACAAAGGGGATATCCAGTATCGTAAACAGGGATCATTGATCGCATATGAAGCAGGAGAAACGATCACATATGGTCTGTTTAATGCACAGGAGAGAGGTACTTTATTTGTAGGACCTGGTGAGAAAGTATACGGTGGAATGGTCATCGGACAGACTGGTAAAACAGAAGATATCGAGATCAACGTATGCCGCAGCAAGAAGCTTACAAATACACGTGCTTCAGGATCAGATGATGCATTAAAATTATCTCCTCCAAAGATCTTAAGCTTAGAGCAGGCATTAGAGTTTATCGATACGGATGAATTACTTGAGATCACTCCAGAGAATATCCGTATCCGCAAGAAGATCTTAGATCCAACAATGAGAAAACGTGCAAAATTCTCATAAGATCATGCACGGTATGAAAGCCGTTTAAAACATGTCGAAAAAGTGTGACTAACTTTGTCGAAGGATTTTTCTTCTAATTGTGTCAAAATTGGAATACGATTTAAAGTATACTAATAGAACACAAGAAGGGAGAAAGAGTATGACAGAGCAGGGAATCAATCATAATCAAGTGGAGGTTTGCGGACGTATCAATTCAGCGTTTGAATACAGCCATGAGATTTTCGGAGAAGGATTTTATACAGTCAAACTTTTAGTAAACAGATTAAGTGAAGCAACAGACGAGATACCATTATTAATATCAGAGCGGCTCGTTGATGTGACAAAAGATTACAAAGGAATGCTTGTAAGAGCTTGCGGTCAATTCCGTTCCTTCAACAAGCACGAGGAGAATCGTAATCATTTGATCTTATCTGTATTCGTCAGGGATCTGGAATTTATAGAAAGCATGGATGGAGTCAGACCGAATCAGATCATTTTAGATGGATTTATCTGTAAGCAGCCAGTATATCGGATGACACCGCTGGGAAGAGAGATTTGTGACATCTTGCTTGCAGTGAACCGTTCCTATGGCAAATCCGACTACATACCATGCATCTGCTGGGGAAGGAATGCGAGATTTGCAGGGAATCTTGAAATCGGTTCAAGAATTCAGCTGATCGGAAGAATTCAAAGCAGAGAATATCAGAAAAGAGTTTCAGAAAATGAACTGATCAGACGAGTTGCATATGAGGTATCAGTAAACAAACTGGAGTTTCATGAAAAGGATGAAGAATAGTTGTATTTATAGTATCAGAAATGATATAATATCCTAAACCAAATATATTACTACAAAAGGAAGATTCTTTGAGGTGAAAAGATGGAAGGACGAGTGGAAATATACTGTGGCCAGGGCAGAGGGAAGACATCCTGTGCGATCGGCCAGTGTGTGAAAGCAGCCGGGCAGGAAAAGCAGATCATTATGGTTCAGTTCCTGAAAGGAAAGGAGACCGAAGAATTAAGCTTTTTCAAACGTTTAGAACCAGAAGTACAGTTGTTTCGTTTTGAAAAGTACGAGAGATTGTATGAGGATCTGAATGAAGAAGAGAAGAAAGAACAAGATCATTTTATTTATAATGGATTAAAATATGCACATAAAGTCATAGATACAAGACAGTGCGACATGGTCGTTTTAGATGAAGTGCTTGGACTTTTGGATCTTGGACTATTAAAGACCGAAGAACTGGTGGAGATGTTAGAAAATCGTAGTGATGACCAGACGATCATCATGACAGGACGGCAGATTCCAGAAGCATTGATTCCGTATGCAGATGCAGTATATGAGATCAGTACGATCAAAGAATCTTAATGTTGATGCTACATAGGATGATAGGAGGAAAGAAAAATGTCAATTTTTACAGGTGCAGGTGTTGCATTAGTGACACCATTTAAAGAAGATTTATCGGTGGATTATGATCAGTTAGAGAAATTTATTGATTTCCAGATCGATAACGGAACAGACAGTATCGTTATCTGTGGAACTTCAGGAGAGGCTTCTACAATGTCTCATGACGAGCAGATCGAAGTAGTCAGTGCATGTGTTTCTCATGTCAATGGAAGAGTTCCAGTTATTGCAGGAGCAGGAGCGAACTGCACAGATGAAGCACTGAACCTTGCCAAGAGATCAGAGAAAGCAGGAGCAGACGGATTGTTAGTCGTAACACCATACTATAACAAAGCAACACAGAAAGGTTTGGAAGAATATTATACAACAGTTGGTAATTCTGTAGACATTCCAATCATCATGTACAATGTGCCAGGAAGAACAGGAACAAACATCCAGCCAGCTACAGCAGTGAAGATCGCGAAGAGTGTTGATAATATCGTAGCGATCAAAGAAGCAAGCGGAGATATCGGTCAGGTAGCAACTCTTGCAGCATTAGCAGACGGATGCTTAGATATTTATTCAGGAAATGATGATCAGGTTGTACCTCTTTTAGCATTAGGTGGAAAAGGTGTCATCTCTGTATTATCCAATGTAGCACCAAGAGAAACTCATGATATGGTAATGAAGTTCTTAGAAGGGGACGTCAAAGGAAGTTTAGATATCCAGTTAAAATACATGGATGTGATCCATAACTTATTTAGCGAAGTAAACCCAATTCCTGCAAAACGTGCAGTAGCAGAGATGGGATATTGTAAAAATATCGTTCGCCGTCCATTAACAGAGATGGAAGAGGATCACGCACAGGTATTAATTCAGTCAATGAAAGAAGCAGGAATTCTTTAAGGAGTTACAAAAGATGGTTAAGATTATGATGCATGGCTGCAATGGAGTCATGGGACAGGTGATCAGCAAGATCGTAGAAGAGACAGAAGGAGCTGTTATGGCATGCGGTGTTGACCGTGTGGATGATGGGCACAACGATTATCCTGTATTTACAGATATCAATGCGTGTGATGTAGAAGTTGATGCGATCATCGACTTTTCCGCAGCACCAGCCGTTGATGGCTTACTGGATTTTGCAGTAGAGAGACAGATTCCAGTTGTGTTATGTACAACAGGATTAAGCGATGAACAGTTAGAAAGAGTTCATGAAGCAAGTAAGAAGACAGCAGTTCTTCGTTCTGCGAATATGTCATTAGGAGTTAACACATTATTCAAAGTATTAAAATCTATGACAAAGTTATTAGCAGATGCAGGATTTGATATTGATATCGTGGAGAAACATCACAGAAGAAAGTTAGATGCACCATCTGGAACAGCAATCGCGCTTGCAGAAGCTGTCAATGAGCCGTTGAATAACGAATATGAATTCGTATATGACAGAAGCCAGAGAAGAGAACAGCGTCCAAAGAAAGAGATTGGAATCTCAGCAGTCCGTGGTGGAACGATCGTTGGAGAACATGAGATCATTTTTGCAGGACAGGATGAAGTTATTGAGTTAAAACATACTGCATACAGCAGAGCTATTTTTGGAAAGGGAGCAGTCAGTGCAGCTCTTTATCTTGCAGGAAAAGAAGCAGGTATGTATGATATGAGTGATGTGATCGGATAGGATCATATTTTAAAGAAAAGATAAGAAAAGGGAATGAAACAACAAAATGTTAGTTTCATTCCCTTTTTCTGCATCAGAAGTTTTTGTAAAAGTACCTCGATCAATGCACTTTCTTTGCTTTAGGATAGATGAGTTTCATTTTCTGGTCGTTATAATGGGTATCCAGATATCGTTCAAAGAAATTAGAAGCAGGTATTTTTTTGTTACGCTGATCATAACGGATCAAGGCAGATAGTGACATGAACATATTTAATACCATGAAAACGACAATGATCCATGTAAATACAGTTCCAAATGCAATCGGAAGTTTCTCGATCAGATTGGATAAGAAAGGATAAATCCTCTTAAACCAGACAACGGTTGCAATTCCCCAGAAGAAACAATAAAGAAGATTGATTCTTCCATTCAAGTTAAAAGGCATTTTACTGTAATCCCAGAAAACCTTTCCAAAGACGATTTCACTTAAAACGCTGCAGAGATATTCATAGGCGCCGCCAAGAAAAGTACCAGTTAAAAATAGAAAGCTGTCTGAACGATCTTTATAGCGGTATAGAAGCAATGTAACACCAGCAAAGGCAAATCCCCACACAATGCTAAAAGGACCCCATACAAGGCTGCTCCTGCTCATCCAGACGCCCATCTTCAAACGACAGAAGATCGTTTCAATGATATCTCCAAGCAAAGAACCGATGGAAAATAACAAAAACACCTTATAAAAACCGCATCCCTGGGCAAATACACCAGTCTTTGGGATCGTTGGCAGTTTTAATTTACGCTGTGGATAAGCACGTTCAACACGACGATCCACATAAGATGTTATCAACGAACTCAATTTCACGCTGATCTTTGTAAGATAAGCATCCGCAGATTCCCAACGTCGTTTATCGATATTTTTTCCAAAGACAACGATCGTGGTTGCTAAAATATCAATGATCAGGACTGCAAGAAGGATAAAAATGATAAGATGTCGGATAAATGGCGGGATCAGATGATAAAATTTAAAGAGCAGTGGATTGACAAACTTTACTCCGATATATCCTAAAAGTCCCCAGAAAACCGAATGGGACAGGCAGATGTAGCCATCAAGATTCCATTTATTTTTGGAATAATCCCACCAGCGTTCATGGTAAAAATGTTCAATAAAATGTCCGCCAAACCATTCAATGACTGTGGCATCGATCATGGCGGCAGCAAAGATCCATAGGCCGGTCATCTGATGCGTATTGATCGTAATAACGATAGCTCCGATTCCATAGGAAATACAAAGCGGTGAATTGATAAAACCACGGTTTACCAAACGTTTCTGATGAAATGCTGATTGTACCACTTCTAAGATCCAGCCGATAAATGAGTAGATAAAGAAGAGAAAGCTTAGCAAAAATAAAGTTTTGATCATCATTTGTAAATGTCTCCTTTTGTCGGATTTTGTATTCAGTATGTATAAGTATATGGAAAAATGATAAAAAAGGCAAGAAAATAGAAAAAATCTAAACGAAAATTTGACAATATATTAACGTGAGAAATAAAAAAATAACAAACTTACGGATAAAAACAGATAAAAAAAGAATGAATATAAATATATTTATGTTTAAATATAACAAAAAGAGTGTTATAATAATAACGAGATGTTGATATCAAATGGTATTTTGACCATGGTATCATGATGAGAAATAGAGTTGATATGGAGGGAAATATTATGGCAGCAATTATTGGAAGTCCAACACGCTACATTCAAGGTAAAGGAGAGATGAAGAATCTTTGTTCTTATGCAGATAAATTTGGAAAGAATCTCTTTATTCTGACGAGTGCATCTGGAAGAAAAAGAGTAGAACCGGCGATCAATGAAGGAAATAAAGACAGCAATCTTGTTTATGATGTATTCAATGGAGAATGCTGTATGACGGAGATCAACCGAATTATAAAGATCGTGGAAGAAGCAGGAAGTGATGTGATCATTGGAATTGGCGGTGGTAAGATTCATGATACATCAAAAGCGGTTGCCTATTATACAAAGAAACCAGTGATCATCGTGCCAACGATCGCATCTACGGATGCACCATGCAGTGCATTATCTGTTATCTATACAGATGAAGGTGTTTTTGAAAAATATCTGTTCTTGCCATCAAGCCCAGATATGGTCATGGTAGATACCGATATCGTCTGTAAAGCACCAGTAAGACTGTTGATCTCAGGAATGGGAGATGCTTTAGCGACATATTTTGAAGCGAGAGCATGTAAAAGATCTGATGCAAGTAACTGTGTTGGAGGTAAATGTACATTGGCAGCAATGAATCTTGCTCAATTATGCTATGATACATTAATGGAAAATGGAGTACAGGCAATGATAGCAGCTAAAGAAGGAATTTGTACAAAAGCTGTGGAGAATGTTATTGAAGCTAATACTTATTTATCAGGAATCGGATTTGAGAGTGGAGGATTAGCAGGGGCTCATGCGATCCACAACGGATTTACAGCAATTCCAGAAACACATAAGATGTATCATGGAGAGAAGGTGGCATTCGGAACACTGGTTCAGCTGGTATTAGAAGATGCGGGAGAAGATGAGATCATGGAAGTGATTGATTTCTGCAGTGAAATTGGACTTCCTGTAACATTAAAAGGATTAGGAATCGAGGAAGTGAAACCAGAGCAGATCATGGAAGTGGCACGTCTTGCATGTGCACCAGATGATACAATGGGGAATATGCCATTTGATGTGGAATCAGAAGATCTGTATGCTGCGATCATGGGTGCGGATGCTTTGGGCAGATATTATACGGAAGAGTAGAATTATAATAGAAGATGTTTTTTTGAATCAAAATTAAATGATATATGAATAAAAAGAAGTGATAGAATTTGGTGCGGAAGCCTTAAACTCTATCACTTCTTTTTATATAAGTTTCTTTGTTCTGTGAATCTAGGTTGTTGCGTGTTGAACACGTCAACTCAATGCCTACTCTACAGTTACAGATTTAGCCAGGTTTCTTGGCTGGTCTACATCATATCCTCTAAATACTGTGACATGATAAGCAAGTAACTGTAATGCAACGGTAGAAGCAAATGTTGCAAACAGGTCGTCTGTTGCAGGAACCTGGATCAGATCATCATAGATTCCTTCGTAATTACTCATATCTTTATCTGTTACTACGATCACATGAGCACCACGAGCTTTTACTTCTTCAACGTTTGCCATTAATTTTGGTAAGACATTTTCCTGTGTAGCGATCGCAATAATAGGTACACCTTCTGTGATCAGAGAAATTGTTCCATGTTTCAATTCTCCGGCACAGTATGCTTCTGCATTTACATAAGAGATTTCTTTTAATTTTAAGCAGGCTTCACAAGCGATACCGTAATCTAATCCTCTTCCAAGATAGAAAGCAGAGAATGTATCTTTGATCTTTTCTGAGATTCCTTTGATATAATCATCCATCTTTAAGACTTCTTCAACAGTTCCGATCGCCTGTTCAAATTTATCACAGAAATCTTTCATCTGTTCATCTGTCATTAAGTTGTTAACTTCTGCAAGTTTTAATGCGATCAGATACATACCTGCACACTGTACAGAGAACGCTTTTGTACTTGCAACAGCGATCTCTGGACCTGCATGTGTATATAATACATAATCACTTTCACGAGCGATACTTGATCCTTTTACGTTAACGATAGAGATCGTTTTTGCTCCACGTTCATTTGCAAGACGAAGTGCAGCAAGGGAATCAGCTGTTTCACCAGACTGTGTGATGACAACAACTAAAGTATGTTCATCTAAGATCGGATTCATGTAACGGAATTCAGAAGCTAATTCAACAGTTACAGGAATACGGATCATAGCTTCGATCAGATGTCTTCCAACTAATCCTGCATGCCATGCAGTACCACAAGCTGTTACGATCACACGGTTTACACCTTTAAAGATATCATCAGAGATGTTATCTGCACTAAAGTCAGCGTGACCATTATGGATACGAGGCATGATTGTATTATGAAGAGCCTCTGGCTGATCATAGATCTCTTTCTGCATAAAGAAATCATATCCGCCTTTCTGGGCAGCTGTTGTATCCCAGTCAACATGAAGCATCTTAGGTTCTTCAACCCCACCATCCATTGTGTATAATGTAATACTGTCAGCTTTCATGACAACGATATGTTCTTCAGGTACTACGAAATAATCTTTTGTATATTTTAATAAAGCAACCATATCAGAAGCGATGAAAGAACCATCTTCTGTATGAGATGCTACTAATGGACTTGCATTTCTCATGCAATAGATCTCTCCTGGATGATCTTTGAACATAACACAGAAACCATAAGCTCCTTCTAAAGCTTTATCAGCTTCTTTTAACGCTGCAAATGGATCTCCATCATATAAAGAGTCGATCAGCATTGCTGCAACTTCGGTATCTGTTTCAGAAATAGCAGTAAATCCTTTTGTTTTTAAGGAAGCAGCTAATTCTTTGTAGTTTTCAATGATTCCGTTATGGATCAGAGTTACATTTCCAGATACATGAGGATGTGCGTTAACTTCTGTAACACCACCATGAGTTGCCCAGCGAGTATGTCCGATACCGCATGTTCCAGCAAGGTCAGCAGTAGCTTCAACTTTCTCACGAAGTGTTGCAACTTTTCCAGTTGTTTTTACGATCTTAGTTTCTGATCCATTATTTACTGCGATTCCGGCACTGTCATATCCTCTGTATTCTAACTGCTGTAATCCATCAACTAAAATTCCAGGTGCCTGTAAATTTCCAGTAAATCCAATAATTCCACACATAATATAAATCTCCTTAAAATTGCGCAAAGAAAATAAAAGGAAGTATAGATATGTAAAAAACTTCCAAATAAATCTTTTGTTTTCTTTTTCTAAATCATATGCGGTTTTGTCCAGATTATACTGCCTCTGTTTCATGATCACTCATGGGTTTACTCAGTATATCACGTAGTCTGGAGCTGCGGGAAAGCATCCGCCGAATCTTTCGATTACTTTCCTCCTCGTTAACCTTCCTATCAGAACCTCATCGGTCTGTTTCCGTATCAGGAAGGTGCATGGCGCTTAAATTCTGTAAAACTCCCTTCGAACATATTTTGTCAAAAACTCAAAACCCAAAGTTTTTAACGCTAGTGATTTTAACACGGAATATGTGTGAAGTCAAATGAGAACGTTGTATTTTATAAAAACTTAATAAGTTTATGTGAATGAAATGAATTTACCTATTAAAAAGAAAGTGTATTTAAAACAGAAGAAGTAATTGACGAAAAGTACCAATAAATGTATAATATACATGTGATGATGAATACAAATGATCGCATATATTTTTGACATTTGTATTATAGGGGGGGTTATAGGGCTCGATGAGTTATATAACCATAGAACAAAATAATTAACACATGAGTTCATGAGAAGGAGGAACTATGAGGAAGATGAAGAAGATTCTGGCATGGTTAACAGTTTTGACAGTTAATGTCAGCATGATGCCTATGCCAACAGTAGCAGCTGCTACTGCTACAGACGCTTCCACAGCATTAAATGAAGAGACAATAACTTCCGATGCAACTAAAGAAGCAACACAGGCGCAAGAAACAGCAAAGAAAGCTGTAGAAAGCGCAACAAAAGCAGCAGCTACGACAGCAGCAAAGAAAGTAACAACAGAAACGAAGAAGGCAGGGAGCAAATCAAAATCTGCAGCTTCAACACAGAGTTTACAGGATACGATTGAAGAAGGAATCGTCAAAGATCGTGATCAAACAAAGATTGATGTATCTGATTATGATGCATCTAAAGCAGAAGTAAAGAAAGCTACAAACAAAGTATTAAAAGATAATAGTCTGTCTAAATTAACAGATGTTACTTATGATACAAATTCTGAAGGAAAAGTCGAAACTGTAAATGTTGAGACGGATGTAACTTATTTAATGGCAGTTGATGAATTAGAAGCAATCAACGATGCTGCTAGTGATGAGGATAAGGCTTCAGAAGCTACAATGGAAGAAGTAGAGAAAAGTTATGCTGAACTTCAGTCATACTATGAATCTCAGCCAGAGTACTTTGGTATTGCAGTACCATACTTCACATCAAAAGATGCAAAAGAAGGACCAATCAGTGCCTTACTTTCTGTTGCTGATATTCCAAGAGCAGCAATCGGAGTTGAAGGTGGAGTAACGATCGACCAAGTTCAACAGTTAGTTGATGGATTTAAACAGGCATTGCCAGGATTGGTTCAGGTTCATGGAGATGAGCTGTTAGCCGCTAGAAAACAGGCACTGTCCCATATTAAGGATGGCATGACAACAGCTGAGAAATTACTAGTACTGAATGACTGGTTAGGTAATTACAGTAATTTTGATATGGCTGATATCATGAAGAATCAGAAAAAGGATTCTAGTTCAGAAGATACAAGCAAACAGGCAGTTGAAGCAAAAGTTCAGAAAGCAGCAGCTGATCCATTTGCAGAATTATATAAATCAACAGCATTTGGAACTCTTACAAATAGAAAATCTGTATGTATGTCATATACAGCAGCTTATAACTATCTTGTGCAGTGCGCATTCCCAGAAGTTTACAAAAACTCTGATGGAACATGGAAGACAAAAGATGAAGTTAACGGTAAATTAGAACTGAAGACAGATGCTGATGGTAACGCTATCTTAGATAGTGAAGGAAACAAACAGTATATAACAAAAGTACTGAAGAAAGATGAAGATGGAAATCCGGTTAAAGACGATCAGGGAAACGAAATCTATGAAGAAGGTGGAACACCTGATTATATGGTGGATTTTGTTAGAATTCAGTGGAATTCTGAAGTAGAAATGTTAGGAGAAACATCTAATTTCAATAACCCTCATTTCTTTAGTGCAGCAAAAGTTGATGGAAAATGGTACTATGTAGATTCTTGCTACAATGACATTTATGTAGAATGTATGCAGCGTAATAGAGTTGAGACTGATGGTAATATGACTCATTCTTATTTCTTAGTAAGTGATACAACTTTAAGAAAACAGTTTGATGGAAACTTTGATTACATTGATACATTATATGAAAATGTTGCGACAGATACTACATATGAAGATTCATGGGTAAACAATGCGCAGGGACCGGTTTCTTATGATGATACATATTATTATTATATAAAGAATACATCTAGCTACAGCCAGTCAGGTGGATATAAAAAGGGAGAAGAACAGATTGTTCGAGTTCCTCGCAAATCTGGATTAACTTCAAGTGATGGAGAAGAAGTTCTTCTTAACTTATCTACAGGAGACACAAAGAGTGATAATACAGAAGCTGCAGAACTTGTTAAAAAAGAATTTGCAGTAGATAATGATGTGAATTCAAAAAAATATGCTGGAATTACACATTCTGTAGGTTATTATAACAGTGCATTATACTTTAATGTTAATAATAAGATTTTCAAATATGATTTAGGGTCAGATAAGATTACAGAAGTTAAAGAATACAATACAGTTTCCGCACAGCAGGATGAAGATAATGAATTCACAGGAATGTCATTTACAGTAACAACTGACAAAGACAAGACGGTTCATACAGTAAAGAATCATCCAATTGCTGCATTAGCGATCAAAGATGATGGAAAGATGTATGTATCTATTGCAACAAACTATTGTTATGCATCTGATTATAAGTTTGATATTTGAAATCAAGGATCATTGGTTCTTTTGCAAGCTTAAAGGTAAGGTTGGAATTCGTCTCAAATACATGTAGTAAATGATTGAAGTACTTTTTTCTCTGCGATAAAGTAAGATGAACTTTCTGGTCGTAAAAATCAAGATTTCCATCAACTACAAGATCTGATAATGCCTGGCAGTGGATAAAAAGATCAATTTCTGATTCTGCGAGTGTTCTTTGTGTCATAGAATGAAGATAACAAAGGTGATCTTCATCAAAGAACAATTCGTCGTTACTACTTTTAAGCAAATCAAGAATTTCATGAAACAGATCATCTGGCAGGAAATGCTCTGTCATGTGACCAATTCCCCATTTTGAATGAAGAGACAAGATGGAATGCATATAATCGTGAGAGGAAAGCATCTCTTTCATGCTTGTTCTTCGGCAGAGTAAAGATTCTCTGGTACATCTGCCTTTTATTCCGTGATAGATTGGGTTGCAGTTTTTCTCATTACAGCTGATTGTAACTGACATGCAACGGTCAGGATTTACAAGAAGAGCGGAAATCATAAAATCATTTTTGACTGTAAAGATCATTCGTCCAGAAGCTTGCTGATTCTGGTACAAATAAAAATCCACCTGAGACATGGCAGAAAGCATGTTCATTATGAAGATTGAATCATAAATATCATCAATTTTATTAAGAGACAAGTCAATAACAAGAGAGAAATGAACATCCGGGTAGGTATGTAATAACTTTCGATGGACATCACCTTGCATAATCTGTAAGCGGTATTCGTGGTTTAATTTTAAAAGATCCATCTCTGCCATAATATCAAGCATTTTTACTCGCCTAAGTACAGGGTGCTGCATCTTTGTAATATACTGGGCGGGGCTTAAAGATGCAAAGAAGCTCACATCAGGTGCGATTAAGGAACCACAAGTATTTTGAAGATCTGTAACATAGTCATATTCGATTTCTAAGTTATCATAAATAACATTTTCAAGTTCTTCTGGAAATGAAACCTGGTAATTAGCATATAAATTTTCAAGTCCTTCAGAAGTACTTTGGTTTACAATCTCATGACTTAGACCAGAGAGAATCTTTTTCTTTGTTTTTTCTGTTGGGAGCAGGCGTCCACTGACCCATTTGCTGATATAACTGGCATCATACTGCAATGCCTTTGCAAGACCGGAATTTTTTACACCGGAGATACTTATTAATTCTTCAAGCAGGGTACTGAATCTGTTTTTTTCATTTGTTGACATATGATTACCTCGTGTATGTAAGATATACTTTGTTATTTTTAGTATAGCACAAAAAAAGATTTAATAAAGATTTAAGAAGTTATAACTAGATACTTTTTGTTTTGGATGATATAATACTATGATAGCAAAAAAGAGCAAAGGAGAAAAGCATGAAAACTTTTTTTAAGAATATTAGGAATACGATCATAAAGAAGCTTCGAAAACATCCATTGATATGCAATTTTGTATTGTCAGTTGTGTTGGCGTTTGTGTTGGAAGTTTTGGGACGTCAGACATTTGATCTTAGTGCTATGGGATTTGTAGATCAGAGAAGTAAGATGTTTTTGTATAGTATCTTTATTATTTTCGTAACATACTCCGTGACATTGATCACTAAGAGACGACTATTTTCCTATATAATAGTAACACTGCTATGGAGTATCGTTGGAATCGTAAATTTTATGATGCTCAGTTCAAGAAATACTCCATTTACGTATGTAGATATTACATTGATGAAGTCTGTATTGCCAGTTATGAATAATTACTTCTCACCACTTGAAATCGGAGCAATGGGAGCATTGCTACTGATTGCATTGGTATTGTTAGTTGTGGCTTACATGTATCTTCCAATAGAAGAACACTTAAACCGCAAGAGCGGATTTATAAAAGTTATAGTGATCATAGCAGTATTTTCGGGAGTTACTTCTTATGGATTTAAGAGTGGAATGCTGGTAGATCAGATCCATAATATCCGAATTGCATTCAGTGATTATGGAACACCGTATTGTTTCAGTATTACAGCCTTGAAGAATGGAATTGATAAACCATCAGATTATTCAGAAAAGAAGATCAAAAAGATTGAGAAACGAACACAGAAGAAGGTTGCAAAGATGAAGAAAGAAAAGGTAAAGAAACCAAATATCATCTTTGTACAGTTGGAATCACATTTTGATATTACACAGGTCAAAGGAGTTAAGTTTAACAAAGATCCATTACCAAATTTCCATAAGTATATGAAAGGATATTCCTCTGGACAGCTTTCTATGCCGTCTTATGGGGCAGGAACAGCAAACTCTGAGTTTGAACTGATCACAGGAATGAATCTGGACCATTTTGGAGCAGCAGAATATCCATATAAAACAGTGCTTCAGAATACAACGACAGAGAGCATGGCGACGGTATTGAAGAATTACGGATATAAGGCACACGCGATCCATGATAACAGTGCGGCATTTTATGATCGAGATCTGGTATTCTCACAGCTTGGTTTTGATACATTTACAACAAAGGAAAGTATGAACATCAAGAAATGGACAGAAAATGGATGGGCAAAAGATCAGATCCTGACCGGGTGTATTATGGATAGTTTGAATTCTACGAAGGGACAGGATTATGTTTATTGTATTTCTGTACAGGGACATGGAGATTATCCAACAACACAGATCATCGAGAATCCAGAGATCACGGTTGAAGGAATTGAGGATGAAGCACTGAAGAATAAATATACTTATTATGTCAATCAGGTTTATCAGATGGATCAATTTGTCGGGGAACTGGTCAAAGCATTACAACAGCGTGGAGAACCAACGATTCTTTGTATGTATGGAGATCATCTTCCAAGTTTGGAGATCGAAGATGAAAATCTGACATATGGAAATAAATATCAGACAAGTTATTTTATGTGGGATAATATTGGATTGAAGAAGAAGGACGGAACGATCGAGGCGTATGATCTTGGGTCAGAAGTTCTGAATAAGTGTAATATCCATACAGGACTAATGAACAGTTTTCACCAGACAAGAAAAGGTACAAAAAATTATCAGAAAGACATGAAAGAGCTTCAGTATGATATGTTGTACGGAAAACAGTATGTATGGAATCAGGAGAATCCATTTAAGGCAACGGATCTTCAATTTGGAATCCGGCCGCTTACGGTGACAAAGGTATATGAGACAAAGGACAGCATCTTTATTGTAGGAAACAATTTTACGAATTTCTGTCAGGTATTTAATGGCGATGTAAAGATCAATACAACCTACCATAACGAACATCTTTTGGAGGTATCGAAGAAAGATCTCAAAGACGGGGATACGTTTAAAGTGAGTATCGTCAGTAAGGCTCTAAGGGTACTAAGCAGTTCAAATGAGTATGTTTATCAAGAAAAAAGTGAAAAATAACGCAAAGATGCTTGTATAACGCGCAAATCTTATGCTATAATAGGTGAATGTTTGTGAAATTACAAAAAAGATAATAATTTTTAGGAGGATCTATACAGATGAGTTTGCAAGTGGAAAACTTAGAACATAATATGGCAAAGGTAACAATTGAAGTTGAAGCAGCGAAATTAGATGACGCTATCAAACAGGCTTTCAACAAGAAAAAAGGACAGTTTAATGTACCTGGATTCCGTAAAGGAAAAGTACCTTTCCAGTTGATCGCAAAAGAATACGGAGTTGAAATCTTCTATGAAGATGCAGCAAACATCTTAATTCCAGACGCTTATGCAGAAGCTATGAAAGATACAGATTTAGAGATCGTTTCAAGACCAGAAATCGATGTTACTCAGTTAGAGAAAGGTAAAGACTTTATCTTCACAGCAACATTTGCATTAAAACCAGAAGTAACTTTAGGAGACTACAAAGGAATTGAAGTACCTAAAACAAGAGTTACAGTGAAAAAAGACGAAATCGAAGAAGAATTAAAGAAAGTTCAGGAACAGAACGCAAGAGAGATCACAATTGAAGATCGTGCAGTAAAAGACGGCGATATCTTAACAATTGATTACTCTGGATCTGTTGATGGAGTGAAATTTGAAGGTGGAACAGCTGAAGATCAGACATTAGTTATCGGATCTGGAGCATTCATCCCAGGATTTGAAGAACAGTTAGTAGGAAAGAATTTAAACGAAACAGCAGATATCAACGTGACATTCCCAGAAGAATATCATGCACCTGATCTTGCAGGAAAAGATGCTGTATTTACAGTAACAGTAAAAGCAATCAAAGAAAAAGAACTTCCAGAATTAGATGACGAATTCGCAGCAGAAGTATCTGAATTTGAAACATTAGAAGATTACAAAGCAGATATTAAAGAAAAGATCCGCGATAGAAAGAAAGAAGCAGCTAATACTGAAAGAGAAAACAAGATCGTAGATGCAGCTGTAGAAGCAGCTACAATGGATATTCCAGAAGCTATGATCGAAGAACAGGTTCAGCAGATGACAGATGAATTTGCTCAGAGATTAAGCTATCAGGGACTTTCTATGGAACAGTATTTAATGTTCTCTGGAATGGATGCACAGAAATTCGCAGATGACTTAAAACCACAGGCAGTTAAGAGAATCGAAACACGTCTGGTATTAGAAGCAATCGCGAAAGCAGAAGATATCACAGCAAGCGAGGAAGACTTCAAAGCAGAACTGGAAAAGATGGCAGGAATGTATCAGATGGAAACAGAGCAGCTTGAAAAGATCATTCAGGGAGCTCAGAAAGACCAGATGATGGATGACATCGCAGTACAGAAAGCTGTAGATTTCCTTGTAGGTGAAGCAAAATAAGCAAGGCATTTTATAACTTTATGTTCTATTTGACAGACATAAATAAACTGCCTTAACTATCATTAGGAGGATGCAAGGATGAGTTTAGTACCTTATGTCATTGAACAAACAAGCAGAGGAGAAAGATCTTATGATATTTACTCCAGACTGCTGAAAGAAAGAATCATTTTCTTAGGAGAAGAAGTGAATGATGTCACAGCAGGACTTGTGGTTTCTCAGTTATTATTCTTAGAATCAGAAGATCCAGATAAAGACATCAATTTATATATCAATAGCCCTGGCGGTTCTGTAACCGCCGGAATGGCGATCTATGATACGATGCAGTATGTGAAGTGTGACGTATCCACAATGTGTATGGGAATGGCTGCCAGCATGGGAGCGTTCCTGTTATCTGGTGGAACAAAAGGAAAACGTCTGGCTTTACCGAATGCTGAGATTATGATCCATCAGCCATCTGGAGGAGCACAGGGACAGGCAACAGAGATTGAGATCGCAGCAGAACATATTCTTAGAACAAAGAAGAAATTAAACACGATCTTAAGCGAGAATACAGGACAGCCATACGAGACAATCGTCAAGGATACAGAACGTGATAACTGGCTCACTGCACAGGAAGCACTGGAATACGGCCTGATCGATAAGGTTATGGAAAATAGATAGTGATAGAATAGTGGGGTGATCTGGTGGCAGGTTATAATGACGAAAAAAAAGTATTAAGATGTTCTTTTTGTAATAAGACACAGGACCAAGTCCGCAAACTGATCGCGGGACCAAAGGGTAAGAATGTTTATATTTGTGATGAATGTATTGACATTTGTTCTGAGATTATTGAAGAAGAATTTGAGCAGTATGCAGAGAATGACGGAGAGATCAATTTACGTAAGCCAAAAGAGATCAAAGAATTTCTAGACCAGTATGTTATTGGACAGGATGAAGCAAAGAAAGTACTTTCCGTAGCTGTATATAATCATTACAAAAGAATTTTAATGGGCGGAGACTCTGATGTAGAATTGCAGAAGAGTAATATTTTAATGCTTGGACCAACAGGTTCAGGAAAAACATTATTAGCCCAGACATTAGCAAAGATGTTAAATGTACCATTTGCGATCGCAGATGCGACTGCTCTTACAGAAGCAGGATATGTTGGTGAAGATGTTGAGAATATTCTTCTTAAGATCATTCAGGCAGCAGATTATGATATTGACCGTGCACAGTGTGGAATC
>OGWS01001257.1_pt1 | contig 21162 bp, 17 predicted proteins | sample 1576111 | NCBI WGS metagenome assembly OGWS01 (sample SAMEA3541534, study PRJEB24748) | human gut metagenome | biome: human gut; feature: human-associated habitat; material: faeces | place: China | collected 2012
CGTTTCCAAGAATACCTCGGCCAGTCATCTGAATAAATTCTATGTGACGTTCGATGAGATCCGCCGTCAGAAATTTGATGGTATGATCATCACCGGGGCACCGGTAGAAAATATGGAGTTTGAGAAAGTCAATTACTGGGACGAGCTGACGAAGATCATGGAGTGGAGCAAGACCCACGTGCATTCCACCCTTCATATCTGCTGGGGAGCGCAGGCAGGTTTATATTACCATTACGGCATTCCGAAATACAAAAGAGAAAAGAAATTAGCAGGAATCTACCGGCACAAGATCTTAAACCGCAAGATCCCGTTAGTCCGCAGCATGGACGATTACGTGATGGCGCCGCATTCCCGCTATACTGAGGTGCGCCGGAAAGACATAGAAAAGCATCCGGAGCTGACGATTGCGGCAGAGTCCCCGGAGGCCGGTATTTTCTTGGTACTTAACAATACCGGAAGCCAGATCTTTGTGCAGGGGCATCCGGAATATGACCGTATGACCTTAAATAACGAGTATCACCGTGATTTAAAGAAGGGACTGCATCCGGAACTTCCATGCAACTATTATGAGGACAATGATCCGTTCAATATTCCGGTCCTGTCCTGGAGAAATGCCTCGAATACCCTGTATGCAAACTGGCTGAACTTCTATGTATACCAGACAACCGATTATATTCTGACAACGGATGAAGAGTAAAGACAGCAGTTCACCGGCAGGAATTTTCGGAAGGGAAGATTCCATGTGATATCGTTTGGGGAGCAGATGTAAGGCTTTTGTGGCTTTGGGTAGAACGCTCATTTCGAAGGCATGGAGCCGGACCATACAATCCGGTGCGGAAGAACCGGATCTGCGCGACCATGATCCTGCATGTGCTTGGATTTGGGGAGCTGATCGGGCGTCAGGACTCGGAGGCAGCATTTACCATTTATGAAGAACTGGCAGGAACAGAGTATAAATAGGAGATAAAACAATATGAAAACACAGATGGAGAACCACTACCCGGTCGTGATCCTGGCTTCGGCTTCTCCGCGCCGCCTGGAGCTTTTGCGTCAGGCGGGCATAGAGCCGGTGGTAGAGCCGAGCCATGTCACGGAGGTGATCCGCAGCACAAAGCCGGATGAGGTCGTGATGGAGCTTTCCAGGCAGAAAGCAGAAGACATTGCTTTCAGACATACCGGTGAGAATGCTGTGGTGATTGGCGCGGACACGGTGGTGGCATTTGACGGAAACATCCTCGGAAAACCGAAGGATGAGGCAGATGCCATCCACATGATCTCATCCTTTCAGGGGAAAATCCACCAGGTATACACAGGCGTGACCCTGGTATTTTGTGGAAAACCGGGAGAAAATCCAAGCGAGCAGTGGAAAACCATAACCTTTGCGGAAAAGACCGATGTACATGTCTGCCCAATGACAATGGAGCAGATCAAAGCATATGTCAGAACCGGGGAATCTATGGATAAGGCCGGGGCCTACGGAATTCAGGGACGTTTTGCGGTCTGGGTAGAAGGAATCCGGGGAGACTATAATAATGTGGTCGGGCTTCCACTGGGGCGCGTCTGCCGGACACTGCTTGAAAATATAGCAACACAGGAATGACATCAGGAGAATCTATGATCAAGAAAAAAGATTTTTTGAAAGAATATAACATTGAAAAAGAAACCTTGAAAAAGACAGGGATGAAGTGGGAAGAGCTGAATTCCATTTACGACAGCTACTGCCGCATTGAGCCGCAGTTAAAGAAGATCGGCAAGGATTTCGTTAACGATTATCTGTATGACATTGAGAAAGCAGGGATTCACTCTTACCGCTATCGGACCAAAAAGGCAGGGCATCTGCTGGAGAAGATCATCCGCAAAAAGAGCGAGCAGACGGACCAGTACAAATATATCAACCGGAAGAACTACTATAAGTATATGACGGATCTGATCGGAATCCGTGTCTTCTTCCTTTACCGGGAGGACTGGATCCATTTTCATAATTACATTACTTCGGTATTTGAGAATGATCCGGCCAATTATATTGAGGACCGGCTTCTGGACTTCGATGATGACCCGGACCATTACTACATCGCAGAACGGCCGAAGGTCTACCGCAGAACCGGTGATACCCGGATTTACGATAAAAAACTGATCGACATCAAGTCAGACGGCATTTACCGTTCCCTGCATTATATCATCAAGTACAAGGGCTACTATGTAGAGATCCAGGGCAGAACCCTGTTTGAGGAGGGATGGAGCGAGATCGATCACGATATCGTGTATCCGTATTACCAGAACGATGAAATGCTTTCCGATTTCTCCACACTGTTAAACCGTTTGGCCGGCATGGCAGACGAGATGAGTTCGTATTTCCGCCGCATCAAGCAGCAGCGTCAGGAACAGCTGGAAAGCGAGCATGCGGAGAAGGAAGTGCAGAAGAAGCAGGAGCTGGACCAGCAAAAGAAGCGGGAAAAGCAGGAGCAGAAGAAGGCGGCTGCCAAAAAAACGGAATCGCCGAATTAAACAATATCGCACAGTAAATATCAATAAGTCCGAAAGCCCCCGCCATGCATGAATGCGTTTACGCATGGCGGGGGCTTTCGGACTTACTGTGCGATAATGTCGTTTCACCGCCTTAAAATATGTGCGTAGAGCAGCAAGATTCCGTAGCAGAATGAGAGCAGCAGAATCTGGAGTGCGGTCTTAAAAAAGAGCGGCATGCTTCCGGAAACTTCCGGCAGTAAGCCGGACAGGGCATAATGGATGCCGGTTGCCAGAAATAACAAAAGAGCCGGTTTTAAGATCATATCCCAGGCGCTCCAGGTAAAGGCTACTCGCTTTTTCAGGGAGTACAGGTGCATCAGTGCCAGAAATACTTCACTGGCGAGCATTCCGCAGAGATAGCCATAGATTCCGAGGCGGGGAATCGCGGTCAGCACAAAGAACAGACGCAGAAGCATGGATGCAGTGTTTTGCAGAAAGGTAATCCGCGTACAGCCAAGTCCGTTTAAGATGCTGCCCATGGTCGTTGCGAGGTAGAGAAACGGACACAGCCAGGCAAGAATCTGCATATAGCGTCCTGCGTCCTCATTTTTAAAGACGCTGTCGCCGAGCGGAATGCCAAACAGCACAAAGATCCCAATGCAGAGGATGCCCATGTAGAGACTGTAGCGCAGGGCCATGGCGACACTTTGGGCGATGCTTTCTGCCTTCCCCTCTGCCTGGTCTTTCGCTACACTGGGGAGAAGGAGCACGGCAATGGAATTGGTGATGGCAGAGGGAAAGAGGATAAAGGGCAGGGCCATACCGGTCAGGACGCCGTAAACAGAAAATGCTCCGGCATCGCTTAGTCCGTATTGCTGGAGACGGTTAGGAATCCAGACTGCTTCGGCTCCGGCCAGCAGGTTTAGAACCAGGCGATTGCCCATAAGCGGCAGGGCAAGGGCCATGAGCGGGATGAGGCAGGAATCGGAAAGTAGAGTGGTATCCTGCGCAGTAGATGGAGTTGTGAACACGGAGTGTGCTTTTTCTGCCGGAGATGCAGACCGGGACGCGGAGGGAGTTGTCTGTACCGGAGCTTGGGACACGGAACCGGAGTTTTTTCGTATCCGCGGCTGCGGCGGAAACAGAAGCAGGCACAGGAAATTAAAAGAGGCGGCCCCGATCTCCCCGATCAGATGACCGTAAACAGCCAGGCGCACGGTAATCTCCTGACCGGCCGCGGTGCGCTCTGCAGCGATCAGAAAGACCAGAGTCATCCGGACGATCTGCTCTGCAACTTGAGAAAATGCCGGTACTCTGGATTTCTGGGCACCGTAGCAGTAGCCATTGGCGCAGGCATGGAAGGAGGCGAAGGGCAGGGAAAGCCCCATGACCGGAAGATAGGGGCTGCAGAGCGGCTCCATGAGGATGCGCTTGGCAATCCAGTCCGGATAACGGCAGATGAGAAAGGCCAGAAAGCCGGAGAGCAGCATGGAAACGCTAAGACCGGTGCGGAAAACACGCTGCTCTTTTCCTTCGTGGGCAGCTATGTACTGGGAAAGCGCAGTTTGGATCGCGCCGCCGCAAAGCGCAAAGCAGATCCCGTAGACGGGATGAACCATGTTGTAGATGCCGAGTCCTTCGGCACCGATCGTGCGGGATAAAAAAATACGGTAGAAAAAGCCCAGAAGCCGGCAAAGAAACCCTGCTGCGGTAAGCAGCAGGGTGCCGGTGAGAAAGGCGCGTTTTTTTTCGGAAAGACCGGAATAAAAAGACATAAAGGCAACCCCCGGCCGGAAATCTTATTACAGGATATGTAAGTCCTGCGATAATCAGAACCGGGAACGGGGCTGCCTTTTTGGAAGATCGGATCAGAACCGGGGATCCGGTCTGGGTTCGTTTAGTTTTTTACATACCGCTCAACCAGAAGTCCGCTGTGGTAAGCCATGAGAAGCTGCTCCAGATCTGCAATCTTTTCGCGGAGCACGGCACCGGTGTCGGTATCGCCTACCAGCTTTCTGCGGTCTGCGTGGCGGACGATGACGCTGTCGGAATGAATGTCAATCTCGCGTTCAATGGCTGCTTCCGTAGATTCAAACGGCTCTAAGGCAGACAAGATCAGACCATAGGAGTTGTAGGTTAAGGTATATCCGGCAATGCCGGTCTCTTTCTGGTATGCCTTAGAGAAGCCGCCGTCGATGACCAGGATCTTGCCGCCGCATTTGACCGGGCTTTCGCCGTTTTTCGAGCGGACCGGGACGTGACCGTTGATGATGTGGCTGCCGGTCTCCGGAAGACCGAATTCGGTCAGAATGTGGTTCACCACGGTTTCATTTTCCAGATACTTGTAATACGGGTTTTTCTTTTCTGCATGGGTCTCTTTTTCGGCCAGGAAGTAGCGCTCAAAGGTAGCCATCTTATCCTTGCCAAAGAGTGGTGAGTCCTTATTCAGCCAGATGTACCACATGATGTCGCGGCCAAGGCGTTTTTCACGATCGGAAACTCCCATGAAAGCTTTGCGGATATAGCTTTCCAGAACATCGTAGAGTGCTCTGCCGTGGAAGTAGGAGCCGTTGATCTCTACTTCCTGGAAGGTTCCGTCCGGATTTAACGGGATGCAGCCGTGGTAGAGCAGGTTTCCATTGTAAATTTTGTAGAGGCTTCCCTTGGCGAGCAGGAATTTGACATGCTGCTGGAGTTTTTCACAGTTTAAAAACGCTTTGATCAAACGATCCATGATATCAGCCTCAATCGGGGTGTAAGCATATGGATCCTTCGGGTCGATGGTAGGGAAGTTGTTGTCTAACAGGGTGTAGGTGTGCGGGGTCAGATTCCCCTTTTCGTCCGGCATATCCAGGGTGATGGTGCCATGCTCGTAGTCGATGCGGTGCAGCAGGTTGCGGTGCTCCATGTGGTATTCCGGATGAGCTTTGATGAGCTGTCCTTCTGCCTTAAACTGGATGATGGAGATGGCCTTGTGCATTTTTAAGTTGACTTCCACTTCGTACTGGTTCAATTCATTGGAGCCTTTTAATTTAAAGCAGGTACACGGATCGTCGCTGTAGGTGTTTAAGGCAAACGTAGCAAGCGGCAGCAGGTTGATGCCGTAGCCATCCTCCAGAATGTCCAGATTTCCGTAGCGGGCACAGATACGGATCACGTTGGCAATGCAGCCTGGCTGACCGGCGGCAGCACCCATCCACAAGACGTCGTGGTTGCCCCACTGGATATCTACGGAATGGTAACTCATGAGCTTGTCCATGATCTTGTGCGGCCCCGGGCCACGGTCGAAGATATCCCCCACAATATGTAAGTGGTCAATGACCAGACGCTGGATCAGCTGGCTCATGGCAATGATGCATTCCCGGCCGCGGCCGACATGAATGATCGTGTTGACGATCGCATTGTAATAAGAGGCTTTGTCCACGCTGTCATCTTTCTCGGTGATCAGCTCCTCCAGAATGTAGGCGAAATCCGGCGGCATGGCCTTGCGTACCTTGGAACGAGTGTATTTGCTGGCAGCCCGCTTGCAGATCTCGATGAGGCGGTACAGGGTGATGCGGAACCATTCATCTTTGTCTTCCGTAACCTTTAAGATCTGGTCCATTTTTTCTCTTGGGTAGTAGATCAGTGTGGCAAGGGTCCGTTTGTCCTTGTGGGACAGGGTATTTCCGAATACTTCATTGACCTTGCGGCGCACGGATCCGGAACCGTTCTTCAGCACATGGGCGAAAGCTTCGTCCTCTCCGTGGATATCGGTCAGAAAATGCTCCGTTCCTTTGGGCAGGTTTAAGATTGCCTCCATGTTGATGACTTCGGTAGAAGCGGCTGCGATCGTGGGATACAGATCCGCGAGACGTTCTAAATAACGGATTTCCGGATAATTCATAAAAACCCTCCTTGTGAAAGAACATATTATATAGTAGATTATATCATAGATAAGGGAAAAAGCCGAAAAAGGGATTGTACTTTTTCGGAAAATCGAGAAAAATTTTCATAAATTCATTAATTCCTATTGAAATACTATGAAATAAATACTATAATAAGCCTGTCATAAAGACAGTCTGGCTGGCATAGCTCCCAGCTGGAATTTTATGTATATTTTCCAGAAAGGTGGATTTATATAATGAAGAAAACAATCTATTTGGATAATGCGGCAACAACCAAGACCAGACCGGAAGTCGTAGAGGCTATGCTTCCGTATTTTACCGAATTTTACGGAAACCCGTCCTCGATCTACAGCTTCTCCGACGAGCCGAAGAAGGCAGTCGCAGCAGGACGTGAGGCAATCGCAAAATCAATCGGTGCGAAGACCAACGAGCTGTACTTCACCGGAGGCGGCAGCGAGTCCGACAACTGGGCATTAAAGGCAACCGCAGAGGCATACAAGAGCAAAGGCAACCACATCATCACCAGCAAGATCGAGCATCATGCAATCCTGCATACCTGTGAGTGGCTGGAGCAGCACGGCTATGAGGTTACTTATATCGATGTAGACGAGAACGGTGTATTAAAGCTCGATGAGTTAAAGAAGGCCATCCGCCCGACCACCATCCTCATTTCTGTTATGTTCGCAAACAACGAGATCGGAACCATCCAGCCGATCAAAGAGATCGGTCAGATCGCAAAAGAGCACGGTATCCTGTTCCACACCGATGCGGTTCAGGCATACGGACATGTGCCGATCAATGTTGACGAGTTAAACATCGACATGATGAGTGCCAGCGGTCACAAGATCAACGGACCGAAGGGAATCGGTTTCCTCTACATCCGTACCGGTGTGAAGATCCGTTCCTTCATCCATGGCGGTGCACAGGAGCGCAAACGCCGTGCAGGTACCGAGAACGTTCCGGGCATCGTAGGCTTTGGCAAGGCAGCTGAGATCGCTGCAGCAAACATGGAAGAGCGTTCCAAGTACGAGAGCGAGCTGCGTGATTACCTGATGGACCGTGTCATTGCGGAGATTCCGTATGCACGCATCAACGGCGGCCGTGAGAACCGTCTTCCGAACAACGCAAACTTCTCCTTCCAGTTTATCGAGGGTGAGTCCATGCTGATCATGCTGGATGATAAGGGCATCTGCGGTTCCAGCGGTTCTGCATGTACCTCCGGTTCCCTGGATCCGTCCCATGTGCTCTTAGCCATCGGACTTCCTCACGAGATCGCTCACGGTTCCCTGCGTTTAACCTTAAGCGAGGAGACCACCAAAGAGGATATCGATTACACCGTAGAGAGCTTAAAGGCAATCGTCAGCAGACTGCGCAGCATGTCCCCGCTGTATGAGGATTTCGTAAAGCACCAGGCAAAATAAACAAAGACCTGTTTTAAAAACAAACGTATTAGCCAGACAAAAAGGCCGTGACCATAAGAAACCCGGTCCGGCTTTAGAAAAGGAGATAAAACATATGTATTCAGATAAAGTAATGGATCATTTCCAGCATCCGAGAAATGTAGGCGAGATTGAGAATGCCAGCGGTGTCGGCACCGTCGGCAACGCAAAGTGCGGCGATATCATGAGAATCTACTTAGACATCGACGACAACGGCGTGATCCGTGACTGTAAGTTCAAAACCTTCGGCTGCGGCGCTGCAGTAGCAACCAGTAGCATGGCAACCGAGATGGTAAAAGGAAAAACCATCCAGGAAGCACTGGAAGTAACCAACAAGGCCGTTATGGAGGCCCTGGACGGACTTCCGCCAGTTAAGGTACACTGTTCTTTACTGGCAGAGGAAGCCATTCATGCAGCTCTGTGGGATTACGCTGAGAAGAACGGCATCAAGATCGAAGGATTAGAGAAGCCGAAGAACGATATCAGCGAAGGCGAAGAGGACGAAGAATATTGATCCAGGCAGAAAACAAAAAGAAAGTAGTAGTAGGAATGTCAGGCGGCGTCGATTCATCGGTTGCCGCCTGGCTTTTAAAACAGCAGGGGTACGATGTGATTGGCGTTACCATGCAGATCTGGCAGGATGAGGAAGAGACCGCGCAGCAGGAAAACGGAGGCTGTTGTGGTCTTTCTGCCGTTGATGACGCAAGACGCGTGGCATGGCAGTTAGAGATCCCCTATTATGTCATGAACTTTAAAAAAGAGTTCAAGGACAATGTCATGGACTATTTTGTGGACGAGTATTTATGCGGACGGACTCCGAACCCCTGCATCGCCTGCAACCGCTATGTCAAGTGGGAGTCCCTGTTAAAGAGAAGTCTTGATATCGGTGCGGACTACATTGCGACCGGTCATTACGCGAGAGTGGAGCAGCTGCCAAACGGCAGATATGCGCTGAAAAAGTCCGCAACTGCGGCGAAGGACCAGACCTACGCCCTGTACAACCTGACTCAGGAGCAGCTTTCCCATACGCTGATGCCGGTGGGCGAGTATACCAAGGACCAGATCCGTAAGATGGCTGAGGACATTGGTCTGCAGGTGGCGCACAAGGCAGACAGCCAGGAAATCTGTTTTATCCCGGATCATGATTATGCGGGATTTATTGAGCGCGAAGCAGAGAACGTGCCTGGGCCGGGCGATTTTGTGACGGCAGACGGTACCGTGATCGGCCGTCATGAGGGCATCACCCATTACACGATCGGCCAGAGAAAGGGCTTAAACCTTGCTATGGGACATCCGGTATTTGTAATGGAGATCCGCCCGGAGACGAATGAGGTCGTCATCGGCGGGGCAAACGATGTGTTTACCGATACGCTGGTCTGCAACAAGTTAAACTGGATGGCGATCGACGGTCTGCACGGTGAGCCGATGGAGGTCAGTGCCAAGATCCGCTACAGTCACAAAGGCGCTCCCTGTGTCATCGAGGAGATCGGAGAGAATCTGGTACAGTGCCATTTCTCAGAACCGGTCCGTGCCGTGACACCGGGGCAGGCAGTGGTATTCTATGATGGCGATTATGTAGTAGGCGGAGGAACGATCATCCGATGAGAAAGAAAACATTTGTATTTGCCATGGCGGCAGCTGCAGCTTTGATGACAGCAGGCTGCCAGTCAAAATATGAGAAAGTAGAAGTGCCGGGGAATGCGGCAGAAGCACCGGAGACTGCCGGGAAAAACCAGGCAGCGGACGGGGTAAATCCACAGTCAGACGGCAAAAACCAACAGAAAGGCGGAGCAGACAGTGCTGGACTTGCAGCAGATGGTGAAGCCGGAAACAAAAATCAGCAGGCGGAGGTCAGCGTGAACAAGGCAGAGCTGACCACAGAGTCTGCGCCTTCCATGGAAGCACGGGATGAGACTGTGTATGTGAAGGCAACCACATTGAACCTGCGTGTTGCTCCGGAGCCGGGCGCAGAAGTTGTGGCAGCACCGGTAAACGGAACACAGCTGAAACGGACCGGTGACAATGGAAACTGGAGTCAGGTGGAATATCAGGGTAAGACCTGTTATGCCGCATCTGCTTATCTGAGTACAGAGCAGCCAGAAGAACAGTCTGCTGCTTTGGCACAGCCGGCAGGAAATTCTGGTTCGGCAATGTCTTCTGATTCCGCAGCTTCTTCCGGATCGGCAGCATCCGTTCAGAATGCCGGTGAAGTGGGGCTGAACATGGATTGGAAATACGCTTCCCTGTCTAAGATCAACAGCGGAAAAGCGGTGTTGTACCGCTCCGAATCTGCTTCCCGCAAGAACAAAGTGGTCTGCGTCAATGCAGGACACGGAACAAACGGCGGCAGCAGTGTGAAGACCCAGTGCCACCCGGACGGAACCCCGAAGGTGACCAGCGGCACCACAAGTGCCGGTGCGACCACCGCGGTGGCAGTATCCGGCGGCATGACCTTTGCGGATGGAACCCCGGAGGCGAAGGTGACCCTGGCGATGGCGAAAGTATTGAAGGATAAGCTTCTGGCAAAAGGGTACGATGTCTTAATGATCCGCGAGAGCGATGATGTCCAGTTAGACAACATAGCCCGCACAGTTATGGCAAACAATCTGGCAGACTGTCACATAGCCCTTCACTGGGATTCCACGAAGAGCAACAAAGGCGCGTTTTACATGAGTGTACCGAATGTGGCTTCCTACCGTGCCATGGAGCCGGTGGCATCGCACTGGAAACAGCACAATGCGTTGGGGGAGAGCCTGGTTGCCGGTCTGAAAAGTGCCGGTGTGAAGATTTTTTCCGGCGGCAGTATGGAGATGGACCTGACCCAGACTTCGTATTCTACGGTTCCGTCCATCGATATTGAGCTGGGGGACGGTGCTTCCGACCATTCCGCAGCAACGCTCGATCAGCTTGGAAATGGTCTTGTCGCAGGATTAGACCAGTATTTCGGGAACTGAACATAAGAATAACAGGTAAAATTACACAAAAATTGTGAAAATCAGCAGAAAAAGCGAAGAAAATGAATTTCTCTATAGCTTTTCTGCTGATTTTGTATTATACTGGCATCGTTGCACATGTCTTTCTGGGAAAGATATTTGTACGCGATTGTAAAAACAGAATCGTTTTTTGTGCAGCGAGTATGAGGGAAAGGAATCAAAACAATGAATCTTCAGTGGGATTGGGATTATCTGCTTGATACAATGAAAAAACTGATCGAAACACCAAGTCCGGTCAGCTACTTTGAACAGGTAAATCCGCTGATGGAGCAGCTTGCTGCTTCACTTGGGTATGAGGTGGAGTATGACCGCAAGCACACGGTTTACATTAAGGTACCGGGAAAAGACCGTACCAGAACTGTATGCGTCGGCGCTCACTTGGATACCCTCGGCCTTATGGTCAAACACATCGATGACGATGGAATGCTCCGTGTGAGAAATTTGGGCGGCATCAACTTTAACAGCATCGAAGGAGAAACGGTTACCGTATATGCAAGAAACGGAAAAACCTATACCGGTCTTGTGGCATGCCAGTCACATTCTGTTCATGTATTCGACGATGCAAAAACATTAGAGCGTAATGAGAACACCATGATCGTAATTCTGGATGAGAATGTACATTCCGCAGAGGAAGTACGTGCCCTGGGGATTGAGAATGGCGATATCCTGTCGATCGAGCCGCATTTTACCGTAACGGAGAAAGGGTTCATCAAATCACGCTTTATTGATGACAAAGCCTGTGTAGCCTGCAGTCTGGTTATGTTAAAGCTTTTAAAAGACCAGAACCTGACACCGCTTTGCGATACCTGGTTCGCGTTCCCGCATTACGAGGAGATCGGACATGGCGGCTCTTTTGTGCCGGAGTGTGTAAGCGAGTACCTGGCACTGGATATTGCCGTGATCGGACCAGACCACAATGGCCGGGAAGACCGCGTCAGCATCTGTGTGAAAGACAACTTCTCCCCGTATGACAGAGAAGTTACGGATCGTCTGGTAAGACTGGCAGCAGCCAATGAGTTAAACTACGCACCGGATGTATTTTACCGTTATGGCACCGACGGCGGCGCAGCAGTGCGCGCAGGAAACAACCTTGTTGCAGGCGCATTCGGCATGGGAACCTTCTGCTCCCACGGCATGGAGCGTACCCACCTGGACGGTGTGAAGAACACTGCAAAGCTTCTGGCAGCTTACCTGTTGGAAGAATAAAAAACGATGCCTGTGAAACACACAGGAACGAAAGGGAAAAGAAAAAAGGAGTACATATCTTATGAAAAAAACAGGAAAAATCCTTCTGGGATGCCTGCTTGCAGCTTCTGTCTTCATGACAGCCTGCGGCGGTTCCAAGAGCAGCAGCTCTGCAGACAACACACAGACCGAAGCTGGTAAAACGGAAGGCAGCGCGGCTGCAGGTTCCAGCGATGGCATCATCCGTGCAGCGATGAAGGCTGACATCACATCTTTGGATCCGCATGACCACAACGATGTACAGTCTTCTTACGTAACCCGCCACATCTACAGCAACCTGGTTCGTGTCAATGAGAACAATGAGGTTGTCGGCGATCTGGCAGAGAGCTGGGATTACGCAGATGACACAACCGTAAACTTCAAATTAAAAGAGGGTGTAACCTTCTCTGACGGCACTCCGCTGACCGCTGAGGATGTAAAGTTCTCCCTGGAGAGACTGAAAGCATCTGCAAAGGTTGGACATCTGGCAGCCATGATCGATTCCGTAGAAGTTGTGGATGACTTAAACTTCATCATCCATATGAATCAGCCGTCTAACGCACTGCTTACTTCCCTGGCTCACTCCGGCGGCGCAATCATGTGCAAGAGTTATGTGGAAAAACTGGAGAGCGAAGGCAAGAAGGTTGCAGACGCACCGATGGGAAGCGGTCCATACACGTTCGTTTCCTGGATGCCGGGCTCCAGCGTTGAGCTGAAGAAAAACCCGAACTACTTCGATGAAGAGCGTGCCGCAAAGAATGAAGGCATCATCTTAAAGGCAATCTCCGAGGAGACTTCCAGAACCATCGCATTGGAGAACGGCGAGGTTGACCTGCTCTTAGACGTTGGAAGCAACGATGCACAGAAGATCCGTGACAACGAGAACCTGGCTCTGGATGAGTATGAGTCTTCCCAGATCGAGATGATGAACTTAAATACTTCCAAGGCTCCGTTCGACAATGTTTTAGTAAGACAGGCCATGAACTATGCCATTAACAAGGAGGATGTTCTGATCGTTGCGATTAATGGCGAAGGTACTACCGTAGACGGTTACCTGGCACCAGGTGCGATCGGCTACAAGGATACCGCTGTAAAATACGAGTACAATCCGGAAAAGGCAAAAGAACTGTTAGCTGAGGCTGGCTACGCAGATGGATTTACCTTTACCGCATATCTCTCAAACGATACCCGTGCAAGAAGTGCAACTGCAGTTCAGGCAAACTTACAGCAGATCGGCATCACCATGAACATCGAGCAGATGGAGGCTTCCACATTCTTCGAGAAGACCGGTAACGGTGAGCACGATGCATGCTTTTCCGGCTGGGTAGCAAACGCAGAGCCGGATAACACCTACCGTCCGCTGTTCATGAGCACCAATGCAGGTGCAGGCGGAAACCGTGCATTCTACAAGAATCCGGATGTAGACGCACTGATCGATGATGCTGCAACCAACCGCGATGAAGCAAAGGTTGATGAGGATTACAAGGAGATCACCAAGACGATTTCCGAGGATGCGATCTGGGTTCCGTTATATTCCCAGACTGGCTTTATCGCAAGAAATAAAGATCTGCAGGGAGTTGAGATTTCTTCCTTCAGCATGCATGTTCTGTCCGGTGCACATTACGAGTAAGCACCACAGGAAAATTTGAATGAAATGCATGAAAAGCACATCCCGTATGGGTATGTGCTTTTCATGTTTTGTTGCTTTGCATATCAGAGAGGCGCCAGAGGTATCCTGGCTGATCCCTGCAATGGCAAAACGGCTACAAGGTTTTTATAGACCGCGAAATTTCGCAGAACAATAAGGAAGGAGTTGCGAAATGCATAAGTATATCATCAAGCGTCTGCTGATGCTGATCCCGGTTATCATCGGTGTATCATTTCTGGTGTTTTTTATCATGTCACTGGCTCCAGGTGATACTGCCCGCACCATTCTCGGTGAGACAGCCCCGATTGAGGCGGTAGAAGCTTTGCGGGAGGAACTGGGACTGAATGATCCGGTTCTGGTCCGGTATTTTCATTATATGGTAAATCTGCTTCACGGTGATCTGGGCGAATCTTATAAGTCCGGTCAGCCGGTATTCAATGAGGTTATGACACGTTTCCCGGCAACCATTAAGCTGGCTTTCTGGGGTATGCTGTTTGCTGTGGTATTATCCATTCCGGTGGGCATCATCTCCGCGACCAAGCAGTATTCTCTGACCGACAGCATCAGCATGGTCCTGGCTCTTTTGGGCGTTGCGACCCCGAACTTCTGGCTGGGCCTGATGCTCATCATTGGTTTTTCTCTGCATTTAAAATGGTTCCCGTCCGGTGGTGATGAGACCTGGCGTTCCCTGGTGCTTCCGGTCATTACACTGGGTACCGGCTGTATGGCGAGCATTACCCGTATCACCCGTTCCTCCATGCTGGAGGTCATCCGTCAGGATTACATCCGTACCGCGAAGGCAAAGGGTGTGAACCGCCGCGTGGTTGTGTACAAGCATGCGTTAAAGAATGCGCTGATTCCGGTTGTTACGGTCATTGGTCTGCAGTTTGGTTCCCTGCTTGGCGGTGCAGTCTTAACGGAGGCTGTATTCTCCTGGCCGGGTGTTGGTACCTATCTGGTAAACAGCATCAAGGCGAAGGACACCCCGGCGGTACTGGGCTGTGTAATCATCTTCTGTATCTGCTTTAGTATTGTAAACCTGGTGGTCGATATCCTGTACGGATACATTGACCCGCGGATCAAATCAAAATACAAATAGGAGGTGAAGAAGATGGTAAGAGTAGCAACGACAAATAAAAAACGCAGCATGGCAGCCGATGTATGGCACAGACTGAAACGAAACCGTATGGCTATGGTTGGTCTGGTTGTCTTGCTGATTCTGGTATTCATGGCTGTTTTTGCAGACGTGATCGCAGATTATGACACCAAGGTTATCGCACAGGATATCAAAAACCGTCTTCAGGGCCCGAGTATGGCACACTGGTGCGGCACCGATGAGTTCGGCCGTGATATTTTTGCCCGTCTTGTCCATGGCTCCCGTGTTTCCCTGGTCGTAGGCCTGATCTCCGTGAGTATTTCCCTGACCATCGGTGGTATGCTGGGAGCGGTCGCAGGTTATTACGGCGGCAAGATCGACAACATCATCATGCGTATCATGGATATCTTTCTGGCAGTTCCAAGTATCCTGCTGGCTATGACCATTGTTGCGGCACTGGGAACCAGCCTGGTAAACGTGATGCTGGCGATCGGAGTATCCGGTGTGCCGCAGTATGCCCGTATTGTGCGCGCATCCGTTATGAGTATCAAGGATCAGGAATTCGTTGAGGCATCCCGCGCGATCGGTGCGAAGAGCCCGACCACCATTTTCCGTGAGATCCTTCCGAACTGCCTGGCACCGATCATCGTTCAGGCAACTTTATCCGTGGCAAGTGCGATTCTTTCTACGGCATCCTTAAGCTTTATCGGCCTTGGCGTACAGCCGCCGTCTCCGGAATGGGGCGCAATGCTGTCCGGCGGACGCGGTTATTTAAGAGATGCCCTGCACTTAACGTTATTCCCGGGTCTTGCGATTGTCATTACGATCCTGGCACTGAACCTTCTGGGCGACGGTCTGCGTGATGCGCTGGATCCACGTTTAAAACAGTAGGAGGTATATCATGGAACAGAAAAATTATACTGTTGATATTGAAAACCTTTCCGTCCGGTATACCACATCCGACGGCGTGGTGGAAGCGGTCAACGGCATAGATTTAAAGATTGAAAAAGGAAAAACACTGGGACTGGTAGGAGAGACCGGTGCGGGCAAGACCACTACGGCGCTGTCCATTCTCCGCCTGATCCCGAATCCGCCGGGCAAGATCACCGGAGGCGTGATTCGTCTGGAGGGAAACAATATTTTTGAATACAGTGAAGACGAGATGGAATCCATCCGCGGCAAGCAGGTTTCCATGATCTTCCAGGACCCGATGACTTCCTTAAACCCGGTTATGACCGTAGGCGACCAGATCGCGGAGGAGATCCAGCTTCATGAGAAGAAGATGTCCAAGAAGGAAGCCATGGACAAGGCACGCGAAATGCTGGAAATGGTTGGAATCCCGGGACAGCGTGCGGATGAGTACCCGCATCAGTTCTCCGGCGGTATGAAACAGCGTGTTGTCATTGCAATGGCTCTGGTCTGCAACCCGGATCTTCTGATCGCGGACGAACCAACCACGGCACTGGATGTGACCATTCAGGCACAGGTGCTGGATCTGATGCAGAAATTAAAAGAGCAGTATCAGACCTCCATGCTCATGATCACCCATGATCTGGGTATCGTGGCAGAGGTATGTGATGAGGTCAGCATTATGTACGCAGGACAGATCGTGGAGCACGGCAATCTGGTAGATATTTTTGAGAATACCGCGCATCCGTATACCGAAGGTCTGTTTGGCTCCCTGCCGGATATCGAAAACCGTGAAGAAGAGCTTCACCCGATTCCGGGACTGATGCCGGACCCGACCAATCTGCCGAGTGGCTGTCCGTTCCATCCGCGCTGCAAATATGCAACGGAGCTTTGCAAAACTAGAAAACCGGTTCAGACGAAGCTGTCTGAGACCCATATGGCTGCATGCCTGGCATACGAAGAGGGAACCGGAGTTGTAGTAGGAGGAAAGCACAATGTCTGAGCCGATCTTAGAAGTCAAAAACCTGAAAAAATATTTTAATACCCCGGGCGGTGTACTCCATGCAGTCGATGACATCAGCTTTACTCTGGAAAAAGGAAAGATCCTTGGCGTGGTAGGCGAGTCCGGCTGCGGAAAATCCACGATGGGTCGTGCCATTCTCCGTCTGCATGAGCCGACCTCCGGCGAGGTAATCTTTGATGGACGCGATATCACGAAGGTTTCCTTAGAGGAGATGCGCAAACTCCGCTCCGATATGCAGATCGTATTCCAGGATCCGTTTGCATCCCTGAATCCGAGAAAATCGGTCAGCGAGATCATTGGAGAGCCGCTGCGCCTGCACCATATTTACCGCACCAAAGCGGAGCGCGAAAACCGTGTACGCGAGCTGATGGAAGTCGTAGGACTGGCAGAGCGACTTGTGAACAGCTATCCGCATGAGCTGGACGGCGGACGCCGTCAGCGAATCGGAATTGCCCGCGCGCTGGCACTGAATCCGAAGTTCATTGTCTGCGATGAGCCGGTATCTGCACTGGACGTATCCATTCAGGCACAGATCTTAAACCTGCTTAAGCAGTTAAAGAAAGAGATGGGACTGACCTACATGTTCATCACCCATGATCTGTCGGTTGTCAATTACTTCTCCGATGATATCATGGTTATGTATTTAGGAAAGATGGTTGAGTACGCACCGTCTGCAGAACTCTTCCAGAATCCGACTCATCCGTATACCAAAGCGCTGTTATCTGCAATTCCGCTTCCGCGCCTTGGCGAGAAGAAAAAACGAATCCTGTTAAAAGGTGAGATCACTTCCCCGATCAATCCGAAGCCGGGCTGCCGTTTTGCACCGCGCTGCATGTATGCCGAGGACCGCTGCTTTGCGGAGTCTCCGGAGTTAAAAGACATGGGCAACGGACACAAAGTAGCCTGCCACTTCTGCGAGAAGTTTTATCAGAAATAAAAGCGGCCGCACAGACCGCTGCAAAGGAGATACAACGATGGAAATCAGAATCGACAAACAATTTATTGGTGACTGTTTCCGGGACTTTGTCAATGTACCAAGCCCGGTCAGCTACTATGATGAGATTCTGCCGCTGATCGAAGAGTACGCCGCAAAGTTCGGCCAGACTGTGACCTACGACAGAAAAAACACTGCTTACATTACGTTAGACGGTGAGGATAATTCCAAAACGGTTATGATCGGTGCCCATATGGATACGCTTGGTCTGATCGTGAGAAAGATCGAGAAAGACGGTACCCTGCGGGTACGTCAGCTTGGCGGTGTGTCGTTCCAGAGCATTGAGGGCGAGACCGTAACCGTACATGCAAGAAACGGGAAAAAATATACGGGCCTATTTGTCTGCCAGTCCCATTCCACCCATGTATTTGATGATGCCAGAACCCTCGAGCGCGATGAAAATACCATGATGATCAGTCTGGATGAGAAGGTTGAGAGCAGAGAAGATGTCCTGGCTCTTGGTATCCGCCACGGCGATGTGGTATCGTTTGAACCGCATTGCAATATCCTGGACAATGGCTATGTGAAGTCCCGTTTCATCGATGATAAGATGGCGGTTGCAGCTGTATTTGCAGCCTTGAAATTCATGACGGAGAATGGTTTCAAGCCAAAATACCGGACCTTGCTTTCTTTCCCGTTCTACGAGGAAATCAACCACGGCGGTGCTTATATCCCGTCTGAGGTAGAGGAGTTTGTAGCAATCGATATCGGCCTCATCGGACCGGATTACGATGGAAACGAGCATGCAGTGAGCATCTGCGTAAAAGATAACTTCTCTCCGTACGACCGGAATTTAACCGGCAAGATCATCGCGGAGGCAGAGGCGAACGGTATCAACCATGCAATCGATATTTTCTATCGCTATGGTACCGACGCCAATGCAGCTGTACGTGCCGGAAACAATGTCCGCGCAGCAGCGTTCGGCATGGCATGCTACTGCAGCCATGGCATGGAACGCACCCATTTAGACGGGGTTGTGGAGACTGCGAAACTGGCCGTCGCTTACATGATGGAATTAAAATAGTCAAACTGGCTGCTGCCTGCGAAATGCAGGAACAGCAGCGAAGTGAGAAATGCGAGAAAAAGTGAGATAAAAAAGTAAGATAAAAATACAGGATTACAAATGGCGGATATTTACAATTTGCTGATTTTCGTGTATACTATAAAAGCTGTTTTGCATGTTGCGGAATTCCGCATGCAGGACAGCTTTCAGGAGATATACCCAAGTGGCTGAAGGGTCCGCACTCGAAATGCGGTAGGTCGGGCAACCGGCGCGAGAGTTCAAATCTCTCTATCTCCGTATAAGACCGGAATTCCCCGGATAGAAAACGGGAGTTCCGGTCTTTTTGTATTTCCGCAGGCAGCAAGTCAACGTTCATGCTTGTATGAAGCTTTGGCGCCTGCCGCGATCCCCCATATCCAGAAAACAAAGGAGAACAAACTTATGAGCATCAGAGTTGGTATTTTAGGTTACGGTAACTTAGGAAAGGGCGTTGAGAGCGCAATTGCCCAGAACGCTGACATGGAGCTGGCAGCAGTCTTCACCCGCAGAAACCCGGAGAGCGTGAAGGTCCGCACCGCAGGTGTGAAGGTTCTTCATGCAGATGAACTTTCCCATATGCAGGATGAGCTGGATGTCCTGATCCTCTGCGGCGGCAGCGCAACCGATCTTCCGGTTCAGACTCCGCAGTACGCTTCCATGTACAATGTAGTAGACAGTTTCGACACCCACGCAAGAATCCCGGAGCATTTCGCAGCAGTCGATGCAGCAGCAAAGAAAGCCGGCAAAGTCAGTCTCATCTCCTGCGGCTGGGATCCAGGTATGTTCTCCTTAAACCGTCTGTACGCAAACTGCGTTCTGCCGGAAGGCAAGGATTACACTTTCTGGGGCAAGGGCGTCAGCCAGGGACATTCTGACGCAGTACGCCGCATTGAGGGCGTAAAGGACTGCAGACAGTACACCATCCCGGTAGAAAGCGCCGTTGAGGCAGTCAGAAGCGGTTCCAATCCAGAACTGACCACCAGAGAAAAACACACCAGAGAGTGCTTCGTAGTCGCAGAGGAAGGCGCAGATCTTGCGAAGATCGAGAACGAGATCAAGACCATGCCGAACTACTTCTCCGATTATGACACCACTGTACACTTCATCACCGAGGAGGAGATGAAGCGTGACCACAGCGGACTTCCGCACGGCGGCATGGTGATCCGCACCGGCGTAACCGGCATGGAGAAAGCGCACAAGCATGTGATCGAGTACAGCTTAAAGCTGGATTCCAACCCGGAATTTACTTCCTCCATCATCGTGGCATACGCACGCGCGGCATACAAGATGAACCAGGAAGGCCAGAAGGGCTGCAAGACCGTATTTGATGTGGCACCTGCTTATCTGAGCACTCTGACTCCGGAAGAGATGAGAAGCGCGTTACTGTAAATAAGATAGATGCAGAGGAGATACTTATGGAAAAAAAGGCATTTGTTACCAAAGAAATGATCGAAAAGATCGCAGAAAAATATCCCACACCGTTTCATATCTATGATGAAAAGGGAATCCGGGAGAATGCGAAGGCGCTGAAGGAAGCTTTTGCGTGGAACAAGGGCTACAAGGAGTTCTTTGCGGTAAAGGCGACTCCCAACCCTTTTCTGATCAACATCTTAAGAGATTACGGCTGTGGATGTGACTGCTCCTCTCTGACAGAGCTGATGCTCAGCAATGCTATGGGGGTAAAGGGAGAGGACATTATGTTCTCCTCCAACGATACCCCGGCCCATGAATTCGAATATGCGGCAAAAATCGGTGCCACCATCAATCTGGATGACATCACCCATATCGATTTCCTGGAGAAGACCATCGGTTATCTGCCCAAGACCCTGAGCTGCCGTTACAATCCCGGCGGATATTTTTCCATCAGCAATAACATCATGGACAATCCGGGCGATGCTAAATACGGTTTCACCACGGAGCAGATGTTTGAGGGATATAAGATCCTGAAGGCAAAGGGTGTGGAGAATTTCGGTATCCATTCTTTTCTGGCCAGTAACACGGTAACGAATGACTATTATCCCACTCTGGCAAGAGAACTGTTCGAACTGGCAGTAAAGCTGAAAGAGGAGACCGGCGCACACATTACCTTCATCAATCTGTCCGGTGGTATCGGTATTCCTTACCGTCCGGATCAGGAACCCAACGACATCAGAGTCATCGGCGAAGGCGTGCGTAAGGTATATGAGGAAGTTCTGGTACCGGCAGGCATGGGTGATGTGGCAATCTACACAGAGCTTGGTCGTTATATGATGGCACCTTACGGACATCTGGTGACCCAGGTCATCCATGAGAAGCATACTCATAAGGAATACATCGGTGTGGATGCCTGTGCCGTGAACCTGATGCGTCCCGCCATGTACGGCGCTTACCATCACATCACTGTACTGGGCAAGGAAAACGAGCCCTGCGACCACAAGTACGATGTGACCGGTTCCCTGTG
>OGWS01001267.1_pt1 | contig 21027 bp, 20 predicted proteins | sample 1576111 | NCBI WGS metagenome assembly OGWS01 (sample SAMEA3541534, study PRJEB24748) | human gut metagenome | biome: human gut; feature: human-associated habitat; material: faeces | place: China | collected 2012
GTAATTTTATCTTACATCAGTTTGGAGGTTTACACAAACTTTGGGATACTCCCTCGTTGGAACTGTTAACAGCATATTTGGCTAATACATTATTTTTTTCTTTGCAGATGATCAAGCCAATAGTTTTTCCATCGGAATCCATTTTGACAATATCGTCAACAATGTTTATATAAGTACCTATCTGACCAATATCACGAGATTTGAATTCTTTTATTTTGACCTCTACTACGACATAACAATGTAGGTTTAGATGGTAGAATAACAAATCAATATATTCCTCTGTGCCTTCTATAGGTAAAGGGTATTCTCGACCGACAAAGGCGAACCCTTTTCCCATTTCAATTAAAAGATTCATAACCTTTTCGGTCAGGGCATCTTTTAATTCTTTTTCGTTATAGTCACGATTTAAAGCAATAAAATCAAAATTGTAAGGATCTTTTGTTATTTCCTGAGCTAAATCACCGGTGTAAGCCGGTAGTGTTGTTTGAAAATTACTTATTGCCTTGCCTTGGCGTTCATATAGATTAGTGTCAAGGAAGTTTAGAAGAACAGCTCTTGACCAGTTATTCTTTATTACTTCATCAACGAAGAACATTGCTTTTTCGGGTTCATCTTTGCATTTATCAACAATTAATTTTATATGTCCCCATGGAATGGCATATATTTCTGCTCCAACTTGAGGCAGATTTGTAGCCTCCGGTAATTCTGCCCCAAGTTGGGGCAGAATTTCACCAAATAAATTGTAGTATCTTTTCATGTATCTCAAATTAGTGGTTGAAAATCCTTTTGCACCTGGAAACATCTTTTTTAAATCTTCACTTAAAGTTTCAAAAAAAGCACCGCCCCATTTGCTTTCAGCCTGCATGTTAACGATATCCTTGCCGATTGACCAGTAGAACCTAAGCAACTCGTCATTAACCTTGATAGATGCTTTTATTTGTGTATTTTTAAATCTTTTTTTAACATGTTTCAGCCATTCGATATAATCTTTATCAATTCTAATCATATTGTCCATAGTATTTCCTCCAGATATGTCATTTATTCATTATTCATCTGTTTTATTTTTCTTAGCCCTTGTTTTATAGACATTATACTGATTCTTGCATTTCGGAGAGCAGAACTCATTTCCCTTACGGCTTGCGATAAATGCCCTGCCACAGTGCTTACACAGCTTCATATCGCAGTCAGAATCCGTAAGCATAAAAGAGAAGCACATCTGGATCATGACGAGCAGGGAATGGAAGTTCCATACGATAACCGGGGTATTTTCCGCTAATGCGATATGGTAAGTCGGGGATATGCCGCCAAATGCAGACATACCCTGACGATACAGGTTTTTTGTCTGTTCGTCCAGACTGTCATAGTCCAAATAATATAAGAAGCTTGTAGTAAAGGTAAACGCCCAGTCGGAAAATTCTTTCACCAGCCAGTCATAGCGTTCTGCATATTCCTTCTGAAAACTCATCGTAACAGCCTGTGGATTCTTTCCCGTTGCAAGTGCGATTGCAATGCCATCCTTGTCGGATACCGACCAACTTGATTCTACCCCTTTTTTGTGAAAATCCATCTTATCAAATGGATAAAAATAATCGAGATAACTTTCTGTTGATAGAGATTCTTCTTTAATAAAATGGTTTTTTGGAAGATATACAGATTCATAGGTGATAAATTCCGCAGTTGTCGGAAGTGCAGTCATAAAGTCTAAAAATCCGTAGGAATTGATGAAACGAAGAACCATACTTTTCAGTTCATCTTCTGGTGCTTTATGCATGACCTGCAAACCGATATTGACAGCATCCAGTACAAGTGATTCTGCATCTTTCGTAGGATTATACATTTCTGGTTTGGCATCCGCAGATACTACAATATATAAAGTCCCATCCTCGGCGGTACGGTATTCATAACTGCTGTACCGTATCCATGGGGAACTGGTATGTTCAAATAGATTTTTCATGAAAAGCCTCCAATCTGATTTCACTGGAATCAGAGCAATCGTCTGAAATTCAATTCGTATAACTTCTATATAAAGAAACTGTAATCTATTAACGATTCTATTCGATTACACATTATAGGTCAAGGGTTATCATTCTGAAATTTCAACGCAATTTTCTTTTGACAAAACATTAAAAGTATCATATTACCCTGTTATTTATTTCAGGCAGCATAGTTTTCTCACTGGAAGAATCGTTGTATTCTGGTATTAAGTTTTGTTTGCGGAAAGCTTTTAGTTCCTCATATTTTGGCAATTTAATCAGTCCTTAAAAATTTTTTCAAAACACTTCCGATTTTGTAGCCGTATTTCTCCTATTAGTGAAGAGAGTAATTCTTTTTATCACTAAAGCAATTACAGAAAGGAGCAAAAAGGCTATGAAGTATGGATAAACAAAAGCTTCGGTTACACGAAGCGGAAGCATGAAACAATTATAATTTTTATCAGAGAGAAAGGCAAGGGTTGATTATGGAGGCAGAAAAACTAAATAATGGCGATAGAAAGTCCGGCTCATGTGAAGCTGGATTTTTTTATCGCAGGATTGGTGGGACAGTTTACAAAATCAGGGTATTAACGAGTGAAAACAGTACAGATACCTTTTCGGACAAGATTTCCCACATTATTTCAAGAGAGGCGCTGACAGAGAAAGCGGATTATGATAAGATAGAGCTACCACAAATGAGTCAGTTGCCGGAAGGGAGTTTGGCATGAACAGAACCAGACAGACAACTGACAAATCGAAAAACAGAATAACTGCTCTTTATGAGCGACTCTCAAGGGACGATGAGCTTGCGGGAGACAGCAACAGTATAGTGAACCAGAAGAAAATGCTGGAGGACTATGCAAAGAGTAATGGATATACCGATTTGGTGCATTTTACAGATGACGGATATTCCGGTGGGAATTTTGACAGACCGGGATGGAAAGAAATGCTCCGGCAGATTGAGGACGGAAGCATTGGCGCAGTCATTGTAAAGGATATGAGCCGAGTCGGCAGGGATTACCTACAGGTAGGATTTTACACGGAGGTATTCTTTCGGGAAAAAGGTGTCCATTTCGTTGCTATCTCTAATGGTGTTGACAGTGATATTAACACCAGCAGCGAATTCGCCCCTTTTTTAAATATCATGAATGAATGGTATCTGCGTGACTGCAGCCGCAAGATAAAGGCGGTATTGCAGGCAAAGGGCAGGGACGGGAAACCAATTACCAACAATCCGCCATACGGATATATCAAAGATCCGGAAGATAAGAACCGGTGTGATATGTCAAAGCCATATGAATGGGCAGGAGTAAGTGTCGTAAGAATGCTTGAAAAACCGGAGTATATGGGAGATACTGTGAATTTCCGTACAAAGAAGCTTTCCTATAAGGATAAGACTGCTGTAAAAAATGATAGTGACGAGATAGTGGTCTTTACGGATACCCATGAGGCGATCATTGACAGAAAAACATGGTATATGGTGCAGGAGCTTAGAAAGACCAAACGCAGGATAAACACAGAGGGCGAGTCAAATCCGTTTGTGGGTAAGATTTTCTGTGCGGACTGCGGTGGAAAGATGCATTATCGTAATGAGGGAAAGCGTGCCGGAAGAAACTGGAGAGGACTGCCGGATGGCAGTGTCAGAACAACTCCAGCCTGTTATAACTGCGGCAATTATAATAACAGCCATGACCAGTCAGAAAAGGTCTGCTGTTCGCACAATATACAGGCAAAGGTGATTGACCAGTTTGTGCTTGAAACCATTCAGTATGCGTGTAAAAGTGTAAGGATGGATGAGAGAGCATTTGTCGAAAGCATCCGCAGTGCATCAGAAATCTGGGAACAGAGTGAGGCGAAGAAGCTGAAGGCTGCGTTAAAGCATCAGGAGAAGCGGTATGCAGAGCTTGATATCCTTCTTAAAAAAGTGTATGAGGACAATGCCCTTGGCAGACTGCCTGACAAAAGATATGAAATGCTATCGGCAGGGTATGAAAAAGAACAGGCAGAACTGGAACAGTCCATTAAGGCATGCAGGGAGCAGCTTACGCAGTATGACGAGGATACAGACCGGACGGAGGAATTTCTGGCATTAGTCCATAAATACACGGATATCACGGAATTAACACCTGTCATCATCAATGAATTTGTGGATAAGATACTTGTCCACAAAGCGGAAAAGATTGATGGCGAGCGTGTGATGGAGATAGAGATTTACCTTAACTTCATCGGTAAAGTGGAACTTCCGGCACAGGAACTGACGGAAGAAGAACTGGCTGAAATAAAGGAAAAACAAAGACTTCGTGAGCGCAATGCCATGTACCAGAGACGGCGCAGGGCAAAGTTCATGCCAAAAACAAAAGCAATCCGTGCGAAGGTGCAGGAGGCTGAGATAAAAGAAACTTTGGAGAATGCGAGTGCAAAAGCGGAAAACTGCTTATGGCAGATAATGATGCACATATCGCAGAGGTAGTTGCCGGGGAAAACAAAGTATATGTTGATACCGGGATTTTCCCAACAGCAGAACGAAGGCATATGGCAGACAGGGTACAAGGAAACGAGGCAGAGAGGGAAGGTAAAAATAATTTTGATGACCATACCATATCGGCAATTATAAAAAGTGCCGATATGGTATAATAGAAAAACAAAAGTTATTACAGGGAGGAGAATGGATTGTTAGAAGTAGCAATATGCGATGATGATAAGGAAGATCTTGACAAAGCGGCGCTGATGCTGGATAAAATTCTTTCAGAATATCAGGTTCAATATCAGATTCGGTCATTTCTATCGGCGAATGAGCTGCTGAACAATAATGACAAGATTGATATCGGAATACTGGATATTTCCATGGAAGAACTGGGCGGAATTACGCTCGGAAGAAAGCTGAAAGAAAAAAATCATGATATAAAAATTATATACATTACCAGTTATGAAGAATACATGGCACAGGCGATTAATAAGGTACATGCGTTTTCTTTTTTGTGTAAACCGATCAATGAAGAAGAAATGAAAACGCAGATTATGGAAATTCTGGGGCAGGAGAAATGTCCGGAAATAGAAAAGGAATTTGAAATACTAGATGAATCAGGAACAAAAGCAGGTTGTGTGCGTTTGAAATTAAACGAGATATTATATTTTGAGTACATAAAAAGATCCAGAAAAGCAGCAATTATTCTGGAAGATTGCAGATATGAATGTGAATGTACATTTGAAAACCTTGTGGAAGAATTACAACCATATGATTTTGCGGTAAATCACAGAGGCTGTCTTGTAAATCTGAGACATATTGAGAAGATACAGGGATTTCATATTTATCTGGACAATGGGAAAGAACTGTCCCTTGCACAAAAAAGAAGCTCTGATTTCCGGGAAGAAATGAATAAATTTTTGCAGAAAACCCAGAGGAGAGAATAGAAGATGGATAAGATTTTACTTGCGATATGTAATGGACTTTCCTGTTTTATTATCTGTACAATTCTTTTTCAATTTATGAATGAAAGATATAAGAAAAGTTACAGCAATAAAACTTTGTACATAGCGGCAGAGATAGCGATGGGAATCACTGCATTTGGCATAAATATGCTGAACTTTGCAATATTGAATCTGCTGATATGGTTTGTTGGAGTTGGTGTAACGGTATATTTTCTGTATTACGAAGATGCAGACAGACCAATCCGTAGAATCACTGAGTGTGAAGTACTGGTTTTATGTATGTCTGTATGTGAAACGCTGGGAGTGCTTCTGTTACACTGTTTTTTGCAGATTTGTGGAATATCAAATATTGATGTGGTCATGCAATATTGTCTGGAAGTGACATTTTCAAAGATAGTGCTGATTTTCCTATACTATGTTTTGATAAACAGATTGATAAAAAGGACAGAAGCAGCCTGTTCCAGAGAACAATATATCATATATGGAATCCTGTTTTTTTACAGTCTGGTCAATATGCTTGTGATTGTGCAGAATTTCAGGGATGGGCAGAAAAGCTATCTGTCAGCGGTAAATATGGGCTGCATCGTTTTGGCTGACCTGTATCTTTTGTATTATGTCAAAATGGCAGACGAAAAGAGACCAGTTATGAAGATTTATAATAATATGAATATTACATATTCTGCAATCGAACAAAACAGCAGAAAAAATACAAAGCAAAATATTCCGGCAGATTTAGAAAAGAAAATGACACAGTACACAGATACACTTTCTATTTCAAAGACAGGGCAGGAAATCTTTAAGCATTTATCATCAGTTAGTTTTATGGATTATGTCAATCGGTTTGAAAATGAAGTAACAGAGGTATTTGCAAAGGAAGATACGACACAGGGGGTGAAGTCAGATACTTTTGAACATCATGTAAACAGAATGGCAACAGCATATAACAAAATGAAAAACAGCATTGAAGAAAAATATGCGGCACAAGATTATGAGCAAGAGTATTATGTGACGGAATCGGGCAAAATTGAGGAATTAACCAAAGAAAAAGAACTGGATATGCTAAATCAGGCATATGAAAATCACAGTAATTTTATGGCAACTTCCACAGAAATCTGGTCAGAATTACAGGATTTTACACCATCGGTAGTTTACCATAAAGGAAGTGAACAGACAGCAAATGAACAGAACATAGGTGAGAACCAGGAGAATACTGCAAAATCTAAAGAAAAGGGGGTTATCCAAAATTCGGCATATCAGGCATTTTTATCCGCCATCCAGTCGGATAACCAGAAATTATCGCAGCAGTATTCGGGTGACTGGAAAGATTTAAGGCTAAATCTGAATGTATCAGATGGTGATCGGAAAATGCTTAATGGTATTTGGGATTATTATGCTATGGAGAGTGAATAGATTCCGAATGACAGAGGAATGAAAATAATTGGAGGAAACGAAAATGAGTATAGCAGGAATTAACGGTTATAATTATTCAAATTATTATACAGGAACAAAAAGAAACACTGCGAAAGCAAACGGTATGAATTCCGGTTTGTTATCAAATGTAAGTAGTACATCTTCTAATATTACATTACATATGTCGGGAACAGAAGATAGTGGAAATGCATTAACAGCAGTAGGATTTCCGGATGGCAGTAGTGCATCTGTATATAAATCAGATGCATATGATTCGGCAAACCTAGAATACAGGGTAAGATATTGGGACAAAGAAGGAAATTACACAGATACAAATGTACAGATAAATGATGTTGATCCAAGAAATGCAAGTTATTTGGAAATGCTTGCATATACAACATATAGTGATGTAGAAGGCTTTACGAAAAATGCTTTTGGAGATTTCATGAATGCGGCTGGTGGTGTGAATGGCAACATCACTTATGATTCTGACAGCATAAATGAAAAGAAAGACTATATGAGCATGATTGAAGAATTTATGCAGTTACAATATGATTCGAACAACTTATCAGGTTATCTGTCATATAAGGAATTGTATGATTACATAAATGACAGAACAGAGAGGTGATTCAATTAAATGGAAATATCAAATAATTATAGCACAGCAAAAGAGTGGAACACATCGAATAAAAATGTTTCTAAATCTTCTGAAAAAAACAAATGGAAATTAACGGATTCTTTAAAAGAGAAGATTGTTGATCTGGCAAAAAAAGATGCACAGGACAATGTATATATGGGAAATGCATTTATGAATTTGAGAAAGACGGAAGTAAGCAAAGTAGCCCCGAATAGAGCTGCTTTAATTGGAAAGTTTAGTCAATCAATGAATTCAGGTAATATGTCAGCAATGAAAGAAGTTGAGGAAGCAGACAAAAAATGGCTCTGTATGTTGTTTGGAATACCTTATGAGGCAAAATATCAGGGAACAGGGACAGGCTCGGCAATTCATGTATACAATGAAGATGGCGAAGAAGTTTTGACCTATACAGGGGGAGTAGGCTGGCAGGAAAAAGAAACAAAAGCAGAGTCACAGGTTCATTCAGCATTAAAAATGACATATTATGAGGCATTTAGTGAGGCGAGAAAAGCATTAAATAGTGAAGAAAAGACTGGTAGTATAGGTGAAAACATAATATTGCAAGATAATTTTGATATGAAGGCATAAAGAAGCATGAAAGGGTTTTCAATAAAAACAGAAATTGAAGAATACGATACATTTGAACGATTTGCAAAAGAAGCACAGCTTGGGGAAAAGGATTTAGTCCTTTGTGGTGAGCATACTTATAAGCAGTATGTAGAGCCGCTCTCACTCGGTGTACAGACACTTTTCCGTGAAAAGTACGGAAAAGGCGAACCGACAGACGGTGCGGTCGATGCAATTCTTGATGCGCTGCGGGATAAGAACTTTGACCGGATTGTTGCAATCGGCGGCGGTACCGTTATTGATATTGCAAAGGCGGTTGCCGTTGCAGCCCCTGAGGATAAAGTCGATGATTTATACGACCATGTCAGTGAACTTGAAAAAAGACATCCGTTGATTATCGTACCGACCACCTGCGGAACGGGCAGTGAAGTGACAAACATTTCCGTCATGAACCGTGTCAGCAAGGGTGTAAAAATGGGACTGGCATCCGATGCCATGCTCGCAGATAAGGCGGTTCTGATTACAAATCTTTTGGATTCCATGCCGTATCAGGTATTTGCGACATCATCGATTGATGCAATGGTTCACAGTGCAGAATCCTTTTTAAGCCCGAACGGTTGCAGTATTTCAAGACTTTTCTCGTCAGAAGCATTAAAATTAATTCTTACCTGCTGGGATAAGGTGGTAAAGGAAGGCGGAGAAGAGGCGTGGAAAAGGTATGCTGCAGAATTTTTAGAGGCTTCCAACTGGGCAGGACTGGGGTTTGGTTATGCGGGCTGTGCCGCCGTTCATGCGTGTGCCTATCCACTCGGTTCGGTATATCACATTCCGCACGGACAGTCCAATCAGTTAATGTTTCAGGACGTTATGAAAATGTATAAAAAGTTATGTCCGGACGGCAGAATCAACGAACTGGAAGCACTGATTGCGGAAAGCCTTCATGTTACACCGGATACGTCGCTTGAGACACTGTATGCTTTAATGGATAAGGTTTTAAAGAAAGCACCGTTAAAGGAATTCGGTGTCAGGGAAAGTGACCTTGCGCAGTTTGCAAAAGACGTCATTCAGACACAGCAAAGACTGTTAAGAAACAATTATGTTGAACTGACGGAAGAACAGATTCTGGAAATCTACCGTGCGGCATTTTAAAAGTTATAAAGAAAAAGCGTTACAGGACATCTGCATTAGGGCGGGTGTCCAGTTTTTGTCCGTAAAAATATACAGGGAATTGTATACAGACCATTGAATTTCCGAATTGAAAGTCGTATAGTATGAATAAATATTCATGCCACTTGTTACAGAACCGAATTTATCAGGTTTGTGAGCGGTGTATTACCGTTTTACTGCAAAGTCGTTTAGGAAACGGGAGTGGTGTGAAAATATGTACGACTGGAAGAAAAGAGGAAGAAAAATGTTAAGTTACAGTGTATTTTTACCAAGCTATAGTGTAGGTGAGGACTGCTATCAACAGATACCGTATGTTACAAGAAAATACGGAAAGACCGCAGTCGTTATCGGCGGAAAGACTGCCATGGAAAAGGCAAGACAGGAGTTAGATGCGGCTGTTCAAGGTTCGGACGTTCAAATCCTGGATTACATATGGTACGGCGGTGATTCTAACTATGAAAATGTGGAAATGTTAAAGGCAGACAGCCGTGTGCAGGAGGCTGATATGCTGTTTGGCGTGGGTGGCGGACGTGCCTGTGATACGGTAAAGACACTTGCCGATATGTTAGACAAACCGTTTTTTACTTTCCCGACACTGGCATCAAACTGTGCGGCATGTACGGCAATTACCGTTATGTACAATCCGGATGGTTCTTTTAAGGAATATTACTATATGCATGCACCGTCTTATCATACATTTGTGAATACAAAGATTATTGCAGATTCACCGGAAAAGCTTTTATGGGCGGGAATCGGCGATGCTTTATCCAAAGAGTGTGAGGTTTTATTTGCCAGCAGGGATAAATTTATTTACCATACACCGCTTATGGGACAGTGCATTTCCAAGGTTTGTACAACACCGCTTGTTGAGTACGGTGCAAAGGCACTGGAAGCGTGCAGAAATAACAAGCCGGATTTTGCGTTGGAGCAGGTCGCACTCGATATTATCATTTCAACGGGAATTGTTTCAAATTTTGCAACACACGAAAACCAGCCGGATCCGAAGGACAATTACTATTACAACAGTTCACTGGCGCACTGTGTTTACTACGGGGCTTCGACACTGCCGCAGTGCGAAAGACATCTGCACGGTGAAATTGTATCGTTCGGTGTGCTTTGTCTGCTGACCTATGACGGACAGTTAGAAGAGCGTGACCGCATTATGCAGTTTAATAAATCTGTCGGACTGCCGGTTACATTAGACGAACTTGAAATTTCACGAGAAGATTTAGTAAAAATTGCAGACAAGGCCGCCAGTGTGGTTGAATGGACATATGTTCCGGGCATACCGACAAAAGAACGCTTCATTCAGGCAATGATTGACACGGACGAAGCAGGAAAGCGGTTATAATTTTGTTGTTTCGTGCTTAAATTTTTATCAAATTTTTATAATTCTCCCTTATTCCGGATTTATCAAAAGAATAGGGGAGAATTTTTTATGGAAAAGTGACAGTTGCTTTTGGGTGACTCTGTAAAAATTTATATTGAAATACAGAAGTACTTTGTACTACAATAGGATGACAGGAATTGCAAATAAATACGGCGCAGATACGATTCTTTCCGGTGCAGAGCTGATTTATATGCTACTTGTGCCATCAGCTTTTGAGTTTGATAAAGAAGAAAATGAAGGGAGTCGAGAAACGACATGGGTAGTGCAGAATTAAATAAAAACAAAAAAATACGGACAATGGGAACGGTAGTACAGAGTGTATTGATTCTGATTTTAATGATACTTGTAATTCTGCTTATGAGCGAAATCGGCAGATTACAGGGAACAGCAAGGGTTATTAATTATGCGGGGCTGGTGCGAGGTGCGACACAGCGGGAGGTTAAGCTTGAAATTACCGGTTATCAGAACGATGAACTGATTCAGTATTTAGACGATATTTTAAATGGATTAAAGTATGGGGACGGCAATTACAATCTGATAACACTGGATGATACAGATTATAATAAGAAGCTGGATGCACAGATAGAGTATTGGGGAAATTTAAAAAGACAGATTCGCAAGGTGCGTGAGCTTGGATATGAAGATACCGATATTGTAGAAGTGAGTGAAACTTATTTTGATATGGCAGATGAAACGTTTTTTGCAGCCGAAAATTATTCCGTGCAGACGGCCGGAAAAATTCGCGCACTGGAGACAGCATCTGCGGTGGATATGCTGATTTTAGTGATCTTAATGATAATGCAGATGGTTTCGGCAGTCCGGATAACCAGAAAGAATAAGATTTTAGAGCAGAAAGCCTATATTGATTTACATACGGGACTGCCTAATAAGAGCCGCTGTGAGGAAATTTTTCATGATATGAGGGCAATTAAAGGTGAGGTTGCTTGTATTATTTTTGATTTGAATAATTTAAAAATTACCAATGATACGCTGGGGCATTCAGTTGGCGACCAGTTGATTATGAATTTTGCACGCCTTTTAAGAAATGTTGTTCCAATGAAGAATTTTGTCGGACGGTACGGAGGCGATGAATTTGTAGCGGTTATTTGTGATACATCCAAAGAGGAAATTGAAAATATTTTAAATCAGTTACAGGAGGAAGTAGACCAGTTTAACCGGTACGGCAGAAACGAGACAATCAGTTATGCATATGGCTGGGCATTTTCAAAGGATTATACGGACTGCACGCTCCGGGTGCTGTTTGATAAGGCTGACCACTATATGTATGAAAATAAGCGTGCCAAAAAGGAGGCTTCAAAAAATGAGTAAAACTAATAAAAATACAATGGATATGACACACGGCACGCTGTGGAATAAAATCCTGATTTTTGCACTGCCACTTGCGGCAAGCAGTATTTTACAGCAGCTTTTTAATTCCATTGATACGGCAGTTGTCGGACGGTTTGCCAGCAGTCAGGCACTGGCGGCAGTCGGCAGCAACAGTTCGCTGATTGCACTGATGATTAACCTATTTATTGGCATTTCACTCGGTTCAAATGTTGTTATTGCACATTATATCGGACAGCGCTCAGAAAAAAATATTCAGGCGGCAATTCATACGGCTATTGTGGTCGCCTTGGTGAGCGGCATTTTTGTTATGATATTCGGACAGTTTATTGCCAAACCGGTATTAAGCCTTATGGGGACACCGGATGACGTTATAGATTTAGCGGTAGTTTATTTGAGAATTTATCTGCTCGGTATGCCGTTTATCATGCTGTATGATTTCGGTTCATCCATCCTTAGAAGTACAGGTGACAGCAGACGTCCGCTCTACAGCCTGATTGTTGCGGGTGTGATAAATACGGTGTTAAATCTTGTGCTGGTTATCGGATTTAAAATGGGCGTTTCAGGGGTTGCCATAGCCACTGTTATATCCAATATGGTCAGTTCAGGCATTATTGTATACATAATGACACATGAATCCGAACCGATACGGCTGGAATTTCGTAAACTGGCAATTGTACCGACAGAGTTAAAAAAGATATTGGTCATTGGTGTACCAGCAGGAATTCAGGGCATGATGTTTTCAATTGCCAATGTGTGTATACAAAGTGCAATTAACAGCTTCGGCTCGGATGCGATTGCGGGTTCTGCGGCATCACTGAATTATGAGTATTTTACATACTTTCTTGTCAATGCTTTTGCGCAGGCAACCGTGACATTTACCAGTCAGAATTACGGTGCGGGCGACTATGGACGCTGTAAGAAAATTTTTCATATATCCATGGTATTTTCACTGGTATCCTGCGGACTGCTCTCTATGGTGTTTGTTCTTGGACGCGGCATGTTTCTTCGCTTTTACACCACAGATCCGGCGGTGCTTGAATATGCCATGACACGAATTTTAATAGCGACGACACTTGAACTTCTGACGTCTGTTTATGAAATCAGCGCAGGCGCAATGCGCGGCTTTGGACATTCACTGACACCGGCAGTCATCACATTTTTAGGTTCCTGTGTCCTGCGGTTAATCTGGGTTTCAACGGTCTGCCGTGCCGTGCATGAATTCTGGGTACTGGTGATTATTTATCCGATTTCATGGGTCGTGACAGGCATTGTCATGACATCCGCTTATTATATTGTAAGAAAACGTGCATTTGCGCAAAATGTGCAAAAAGCGGCTTGAATTTAGCGGGATAGCTTTATATAATGATAAGAGTGTCAAAAGCAGAATATCACAGAAAAAATAAGAGAGACTAATGGATAAGAGATAGAAAACAAGAAAGGAAATTAAAAAATGGAATATACACAGGAAATTAAAGGAAAAATACATTCTGTAGAGAGCTTCGGCTCGGTAGACGGACCGGGTGTGCGCTATATTGTATTTTTACAGGGCTGCCATATGCGCTGTAAATACTGCCATAACCCGGAAACATGGGCAATGGAAGGCGGAGAAGAACTGACGGCAAAGGAAGTTTTTGACAAAGCATACCGTTACCGCAACTACTGGAAAAAGAACGGCGGTATTACAGTCAGTGGCGGAGAAGCACTGTTACAGATTGATTTTGTGATTGCGCTGTTTAAGCTGGCAAAGGAAAAGGGCGTGCATACGACACTGGATACGTCCGGCAATCCTTTTACAAGAGAAGAACCGTTCTTTAGCAAATTTAATGAACTCATGAAGGTGACAGACCTTTTTATGCTCGATATTAAGCAGATTGATGATGAAAAACACAAGAAACTGACGGGTTGGACAAACAGCAATATCTTAGATCTGGCACAGTATTTGTCAGACAACGGAAAGGCAATGTGGATCCGTCATGTATTAGTACCGGGAATTACAACAGATGATGCAGATTTAGAAAAGTTAAGAGATTTTGTCGGCTCGTTAAAGACGGTAGAACGTTTTGAAATCCTGCCATATCATACACTGGGTGTATTTAAGTGGGAAAACTTAGGAATTCCATACGAACTTGGCGATGTAATGCCGCCGACAAAAGAGGAGATTGCACATGCCGAAGAAATCCTGCATACTGCCGATTACAAGGATTACGCAAAATAAAATGCAGGATAAATGCAGGCTGGATAAAAATAGATAGAATAAAAAGCATAAAAAAGACAGGCATATATGTCAAGAGCATTACGTTTTCTGACATGTATGCCTGTTTTGTTATTTGTAATAAAAAATTAAAAGTCTAATGCCGGTTGACATGCTTTTTAATCGCTTCAAAGCTTTCCGGACTGATAACGTGTTCAATCCTGCAGGCATCATCTTCCGCAACCTTTGGGTCAACACCCAGTGTTGTCAGCCACGAAGATAATAACTGATGGCGTTCATAAATGGTTTCGGCGATTTTCTGACCGGATTCTGTCAGGTAAATGTAGCCTTCTTTTGTGACCGTGATGTGATTCGCCTCTCTTAAATTTTTCATTGCAATGCTGACACTGGATTTTTTAAAGTCCAGTTCATTTGCAATATCAACAGCACGCACAACAGGACGTTCCTTGCTGAGCATTAAAATAGTTTCAAGATAATTTTCCGCAGATTCATGTATTGCCATAATAATTTCTCCATTTAAAAACCGATTAATTTGATGTTATTAGTATATCATAAAAACAACAAATAGGCAAATTTATAATGATATTTACAATTTTATGGGCGGAAGGAATTGTTTTTATGATAAAAAAATGGTAAATTATAAAGATGAATATACAAAATTTAAACTGTTTAATAGATTTGCATCTGCATTTAGACGGCTCTCTGCCATTGCATACGGTAAAGGAACTGGCAGAGCAGCAAGGAATCACACTGCAGATGACAGACGGGGAATTAAAGAAAAAACTCTCCGTGCCTGCAGGCTGCCGGGATTTGAATGAGTATCTGACAAAGTTTGAATTTCCGCTGACTCTGATGCAGACACCGGAGGCACTTGAAAAATGTATGCACGATCTGCTGACTGAATTAGAAGGGCAGGGTGTGCAGTATTGTGAGGTCCGTTTCGCACCACAGCTTCATACACAGAAAGGGATGAGTCAGAATGAAGTGATTGAAGCAGTGAAAGCGGGGCTTTACAGTGTGGCGGGTGTGAAGCCGGAGAGTATTCACGCGGGTATTATTTTATGCTGTATGCGTGGCAGTGACAATGGACAGCAAAATAAAATTACGGTTGAAGAAGCTGCAAGACATCTGGGAAGCGGTGTGTGTGCAGTAGACCTTGCCGGAGCGGAGGCATTGTATCCGACAGAGCAGTATGCGGATTTATTTGCCTATGCAAAGCAGTTACGCATACCGGTTACGATTCATGCAGGTGAGGCAGCAGGTACAGAGAGTATCCGTGCAGCAGTGGCAATGGGTGCTGCGCGGATTGGACACGGAATTCGTGCCGCATATGATGCGGAAACGATGGAACTGTTAAAAGAATATCACATTACACTGGAATTATGTCCGACCAGTAACTTAAATACGAAAGTTGTCGATTCCATTGGACAGTATCCCATCCGTCAGTTAATGGATGCCGGAGTGGCAGTGACAATTAACACCGATAATATGACGGTATCGGATACCTGCATACAGCACGAATATCAGCTGCTTGCAGATGCATTTGCATTTGGGGATACGCAGATAAAAGAATTTCTGTACCATGCGGCAGAAGCATCATTTACAACAGAGGATATAAAACAGCGGCTAAAGGCGCGGATTACATATACGTTTTAAAAGATACAAGGGGGAAGTTTATAGTTTATGCGTTATGTTGCGATAGAAAAGGCAAAGGATAACATGGTACTGGCAATGCCCATATATGACAGTATTAACAGAGTACTGCTGGCAACAGGTACCATTATGACCAGGGATTATATCAGAAAATTAAAAGCGCGGGGACTGCCGGGCTTTTATGTGGAAGATGAACTGGCAAAAGACATTGAAGTACAGGATATCGTTACACAGGAACTGCGCAATGAAGGGGTAGAAGCCTTGCAGCGTGGTGATCTGGATGCCTGCATGAAAGTTGCGGAACAGATTGTGGAACAGATTCTGTCACGGCCGCCAATCCGTCTGGATATGATTGATTTAAGAATGTTTGATGATTATACGTACCGTCATTCTGTCAATGTGGCGGTCATGAGTACAGTCATTGCGCTCAATTTAGGGTTTAATAAGAAAAAATTAAAAGAGGTCAGTATTTCCGCCATGCTGCATGATATTGGTAAACTGATGTTAAATCCGGGAATTTTAAATAAGCCCGGACCGTTAACGGAGAGTGAGTACGAACATATCAGGCAGCATCCGCAGATAGCTTTTGATTTTCTGCGGCAGCGCATGGATATTAGTTCAACAATCCGTGCCGGGATTCTGTCCCATCATGAAAATGAAGACGGCAGCGGGTATCCGAATGGATTCGTAGGTGATGATATTTACATTTATGCAAAAATCATTCACGTAGCGGATGTGTTTGATGCACTGACATCCAAAAGACCGTATAAAGTACCTTATGCACGTTCGGAAGCAGTTGAATATCTGATGGGCGGGTGCGGCAGATTTTTTGACAGACATGTGGTGGAAGCGTTCATTCAGTCTGTGGCAATTTATCCGTCGGGAACTGAGGTAATGCTCTCAGATGGCAGAGAAGGCATTGTGGCAGCCAATAAATGGAATCCGCTGCGTCCGTTAATCAGACTGTGGGACGGAGAGGAAATAGACTTAAATGATTCGTACAATTATCGTGATTTGACAATTGTTCCGGAAACCGATGCGATTTTGGTGTAAAATATTCATTATAAATAAACGGGGGCGTGTAATTTGGCGTTATGCTTTGTGTCGCAGGCACCACAAAGCCGCTTTTTATCGCAGAACTGAATAAATTCTGTTCGCGATTCCTCCGGCATTAAAACGCCTGTGGAATGGGGATTAGTATGGATAATAAGAAAATAAACCCGCTGTTTACCAAAGAAAATGTAGAAAAAATTGTTGTACCTGATATTGTGAAAGTTGATTTGCTGAGTATTCTGGAAGAAAAGTTACAAAAGGCGGGGTTTTATTACAGAGTGGCATACCGTGTCAAAGCGGTAGATTCGATGGTCAACAAGCTGATATTTAAGGATTACCGGCGTAAAGGCACGGAAAACGAAGATAAGAAAATGCAGGATTTAATCGGAATCCGGATTATGCTGTATTTCAGTGATGATCTGGAAATCTGTATGAGGCTGCTGGATACGCTGTTTGTCGAGCCCGGCAAGTGGGAAACCACGGAAAACAATGAATATGAGTTTAAGGCAATGAAGGTCAACGGAATCTTTAAGCTGCCGGCATATTTAAGCAAGACGATTGTCAATCCGTCACTGGCAGATTATGTTGACAGTACTTTTGAAGTACAGGTCAGAACCAACTCCTTTGAAGGGTGGCACGAGATTGAACATGATCTGCGCTATAAAGGTTCGGCATTCGGTATCGGTAATGAAGCGCTGGCACGCAAGATGAACAGTATTCTGGCAACACTGGAGCTGTGCGATGATTCTATTGTACAGCTGCTAGAGGATCTGGGACACCAGCACTATAAGGATAAGCTGTGGTGCGACATGATACGATGCCATTACAGGCTGAAACTGGACAATACGCCGATGTATCCTGAAATTGAAGAAATTTTAAACAGAGATACGGAGCTTGCAAAGCAGTTTTACCGTTTTGACCGCGGAAAAACAATTGCACAGCTTTGGAATAATACATCGGATAAGGGTGTGCAGTTAAATGTTAATAATATTATCCGTATTGTCAATCAGATCGGCCCGAATGATGAGCGGTTGAAGGAAGTTTTTGCAAAGCGTGACAGGGCGGCTCATCAGGAAACGGAAAACAGCGGCAGGCGCAAGCGTTTTGAACCGTTTAAGACACTGGGAAGATATAAAGTTTTTCAGGCACAGACATACATAGAAACGGCTAATTTAAAGACAGAAGACGCGTTCCGCAAGGCGGCAGGATACATTTATTCATGGGTAAAGTCCCGCTTTAATGAGGTCTTTTCTGATATACCGGAGCAGGTTGCCGGTTACAGCGGCAGTACGCCGGGATACAGTGTGCTGGTTGACTATGATGAGGGAAAATGCTATTTTAAAGAATATACCACACATTTTGATACCAGAATATCTTCCCGTATCTGGATTTCAGAGGCGGTTGTCAAAAAAGACGAAAAAGGACTGCTTTTTACGGTGCTGAATGAATATGCAGAGCCAAAGGAACGGTACCGGGATAATGAAAATATTTTATTTTCCAGACCGAATTTTTATGGTGAAATTGCGGACAATATCGGAATCTGTGATGTGGTACGGCTCCGCGAGAGTGTTCATCATGTTGATATGGAAAATGCGGCGGAAATGGACAGCCTGATTGCCAATCCGGACAGAAAGTTTCCGGTGATTGTCTTTATGGCAGCAGACAAGGAATGGACGGAAAAATTTGACGTGGATTATTTTTCTTATCTGGTTGGCTATTATGCGCACATTATGTTTGTAGAGAAAGCGGAATCAGAAGCTTTTGCTCATAAATACGGACTTCATGCGGGATATGAAGATTCAATTACGGTATTTTATCCGGGCGAAGCACCGCAGACCAGCTACAAATCCGATATTCTGGAAACGCGCTTTGAAGTTATCAAGCTGGAACAGAAAAAATATTGGAATGAATTTGGGTGTCGCGCGTACAGACGCCAGCTCGTATCCCAGATTCGTGAAAAGAATGTGGCTTATGGGGCTGGGAAGGAAACAAAACAGTAAAACAGACATAAAAATAAAAATCCTCCCATACGTTAAAACAGATGAGACGCTGTCAGACGCATGGGAGGATTTTTTTATGGCAGATTGTAAAAATGAGCAGATGGGTATAGTGCAGATTGCAGATAAACAGGGTACAGATGAACGAATAAACATGTCAATAACAGATGTGATGTACTGGCTTGACAAAATGCAGGAAAAAGACCGGCTGATTTACACGAAGGAAGAAATAGAGCGGTTAAATCGGCAGATTTATTGCAGGTGTCTTGAAACGGGAGATATGTTTGATATTAAAGAAATAGTAAAAGAATATTCACCCGCGGTTTGGCCGGGAATCTGTATCAGCCGTGCAGATGTAAAAAAGAAGCTGGGTGCATGGCAGGAAAGTCCGTGTGATTGGACAGAAAAAGATGGGGACAATCAAATTACGGTGTTATTGCCCAATGAGCCGGTAGTGATTGTGCGCGAAAGCTTGTGTAAAGAATGGTACTATTTGTATGCACGTAATGCCGCAGGCTGGGTACGCAAAGACTGTATTGCGGATTGCGGTGGCAGTGACTGTGACATACAGCAAAGAAATGGACGACAACCGGATTTTTATGTGATTACGGCAAGCCGCTGGAGGACAGAGTGTAATCCAAAAGATAAGTGTGTATCACAGATACCGCTTTATATGGGAACAATATTGAAAAAATGTAATGAAAAAGAATTTGCGGGAATTCCCTATAATGGAAATATTGCCGCATTATTTCCGGTAAAAAATCAAAACGGTCAGTATGAAGAAAGAGCGATACAGCTGACACAGGCGGCGGGAGCGGTTTGCGGCTTTTTACCGTGCACGGCAGAAAATATTCTGAAACTGACTTTTTCAATGCTGGGTGAAGTCTATGGCTGGGGCGGCAGTCTGGACTCGAGGGATTGCTCCATGATGGTACACGATATTTTTGCGTGCTTTGGTATCTGCCTGCCCAAAGACACAACGGGGCTGCAAAGTCTTAAGGGACTGGATATTTTTATGGATTTGACATCGTATTCCAAAGAAGAAAAAGAGCAGATTCTGACCGCGATCGGGGAACATCGTTCCTCAAAAGAGGAAACTTCTTCCCTGAGCCGGATTCTTTATGAAGCAGATAAAAAATCCCGTATGTGTTTTCTCTGTCCTGCAGAAAAAGAATGCTACTGGGATCTTTCAAAAAAAAATATGATGATTCAATATTAAAAGGAGAATCTTAGATCATGAAAATCGGAAATCGTGAATTTGATGTAAAAAACAGAACTTATATTATGGGCATCCTGAACGTGACCCCGGATTCTTTTTCTGATGGTGGCAAATGGAATACTATGGATCATGCTCTGATGCATGCAGAAGCTATGATCAAAGACGGTGCTGATATTCTGGATGTCGGCGGTGAATCCACACGTCCGGGGCATACTCCGGTCAGTGCCGAAGAAGAAGCAGCACGTGTCGTTCCGGTCATCGAAGCACTTCGCAAACGTTTTGATGTACCGATCTCTGTAGATACTTACAAGGGAAGTGTTGCAGATGCAGCTGTCCAGGCAGGTGCCGATCTGGTCAACGATGTCTGGGGGCTCAAATATGATCCGGACATGGCCGGTGTCATCGCCAAACATGATGTAGCCTGCTGTCTTATGCACAACAAAGCCAACACAGAATACAATAACTTTCTCATAGATATGCTTGCTGAAACACAGGAATGTGTCAATATTGCCCGAGGAGCCGGAATCAAAGACGAACGAATCATTCTTGATCCGGGCGTTGGTTTCGGCAAAACATATGAAATGAATCTGGAAACCATGAATCATCTGGAACTTTTTCAGCATCTCGGATTCCCGGTACTTCTCGGCACTTCCCGTAAATCCATGATCGGTCTTACACTCGATCTTCCGGTTGGCCAGCGTGTCGAAGGAACAATTGCCACTTCTGTCATTGGAGTTATGAAAGGCTGTGCTTTCGTCCGCGTTCACGATGTCAAAAAAAATAAACGCGCTGTCCAGATGACCGAAGCCATCCTTGGACGCCATATGGAGTAATTTATGGATAAAATTGAGATCAAAGAGCTGGAGATCTTCGCCAACCATGGCGTATTTCCAGAAGAAAATGTATTAGGGCAGAAATTTGTCATCTCTGCGACTCTGTACACCAGCACCCGTACGGCGGGTCTGACTGA
>OGWS01001281.1_pt1 | contig 20792 bp, 24 predicted proteins | sample 1576111 | NCBI WGS metagenome assembly OGWS01 (sample SAMEA3541534, study PRJEB24748) | human gut metagenome | biome: human gut; feature: human-associated habitat; material: faeces | place: China | collected 2012
CACTAGCAAATATTTTTTGCTGGGCGGCAGCCCTGCTTTATGCCCAAATGGGGGCGAAATCGGTTGTGATTTCGCCCCCATCCCTTATAAACACAGTTCATTCCCAGACATCCCTTTCGGCATGCCTGATTTCAAACTGTTTTGTTTTCAACCATTAAAATCTATGCTGTCTTTAATGAAAAAAGATGACTCCCCGTTCTTCCGGTCTGAATCTTGCAATGAAGCTTATTGATATTTCGTCCCATCGCCAAAAGGATGCTCTCTGCCAGTGCATTTGCTTTTCCTCGGTACAGATATCTTCGAAAATTCATGTCTTCCTTTACATCAGCAAATGAACCTTCGGCCTGAATACTGCGATTCATACGGAGCATCGTTCCATACTCACTTGTGATCCGTTCCAGATCTTCTGCACGTTTTTGACTCATCGTCTTCGAGACCATCAGCACTTTATTACGTTTTTTCATAGGTGTTTTGCAGTTGTTTCCCTTGATACATTCCGTTTTATAAGGACAGCCGGTACAGTCTGGACTTCTGTAATAAGTTTTTACACTGACATATCCGCTGGCTGTTTTACTTCTGCGTTCATTTGTAACAGTCAGTTCCCTTCCATTCCGACAGATATAGCTGTCTCTGTCTGCGTGATACTCCATGTTTTCTCTTCTGCTGATGTCTTTTTTGTATTTTCGGGTTTTCGAAATCTCATAGTTCTGCGGCTTTATATAGGCGGTCTGTCCGTTTCCCTCAATGAAAAGATAGTTTTCTTCACTTTCATATCCGGCATCTGCAACGATTTCTGAATATTTAAATCCTAAGTGACTCTCCATATCTTTCAAAAAAGGGATCAGGGTGCATGTATCGGTTGGACGCGGGCTAATATCAATCCATGTGATGTATTCAGAGTCCACTCCGTGCTGGATGTTATAAGCAGGTTTTAACTGTCCATTCAGCATCGCATCTTCTTTCATTCTCATGAAGGTCGCATCCGGGTCTGTTTTGGAATAACTGTTTCTATCTCCAAGCGTATACAGTTTTTTCGTATATTCCTTTAGTTTCTCTAGATATTGATCCAGCTGTTCCAGGGATTTCTGCAACTGTGTTTTTCTACGTCCAATTCCATGCACGAACACAATTCCCTCCTGTACTTTGACGCGGCACAACTGCTTTTTTAACCGTTTTAATGTGTGGATGGATATCTGGTCATGGTATACGGTCCTGATTCCATAGAGTTCTTCGCATTCAGCCACAAAAGAAGTTAGTTTTGTGTATAACCGGGCCTGATTTTTCGTAATAGCCCGTTTCCATACAAATGTATATTTATTGGCTGCCGATTCAATCTTGGTGCCATCAATAAAAATGGTCTTTCCCGAAATCTCACCAAGAAGATAGAGCAGATCTGACATTTGGGCAAGCAGAACCTTTGCGCAGGCAGAAAAATGTAGGGAGATAAAACGCGCAATCGTTGCATGATCAGGAGCAGGCATTCCTTCAAGGAGATACATAAAGTTGATATCCCGTTTACATGCTTTTCGGATATCTCGACTTGAGTAGATTCGATTCATTGCTGCATAGATAACGAGTTTCAGCATCTGACGCGGCGTTGCCTGATTTTTTCTGATCCTGCCATAAGTTTTATATAGTTCAGAAAGGTCCATTTCCTCCACAAAGGCACTTACCAGACGAACTGGATCATCAGATGGAATAGAAATCTCTAAATCCAGCGGAAGTTTGATTTGATAATACAGCGAAAATGAGGTATAATCCCTCTGTATTATTTTGTTTAGTCGCATAAACTGATTATACCACGAACGCCGGGCTTTTCGAAGCTCGGCGTTTTGTGTTGGATATATAAAATGAGCTGCCGCACGTTAGTGCGACAGCCCCTTGCTATAAGAAAATGGTTTTGATGAGTTTTTGAAGTGTTCCAGGTACTGGTAGAACACAATGATACTGTTCTTACGTCTGCAAAGGATAAGGCACCTCTTGGAAGCAGTTGTAGATGTTAGCTTGATTACTTCTTTGGTTTTCTGATATTATCTGGCAGCCTATCAGAACATGGAAGCAGATTCTCTAAGAAGAATCGCTCTGTAGTGTCCATGTGCTTTGGAATTTCTAGAATTTTCTTAAAACTTAGGAATCCACGTCAATACCAAGAACATTTAATAGTGAAACAAAGTCTACAGTAGCTAATTCAGGAATTCCATTATATTTTCCACCTAGGTATTGGTCACGGATATTCGTGTTCTTATTAATTTTATTATCATAGTATGTGATGCATTGGATTTCCTTATCTCCAGAGGCTAATTCGTTGATTACATAAATGCATTCTTTAGGTAATTCTGATTCCATGAGCAATGTGCTATGGGTAGTCATAATAAGCTGCCCCCTTAGGTTTGCATATAAAGATTTCACAAGATTTTTTACAAGTAAATCATGGACACCCGTATCAAACTCATCAATGATTGCGACAGAACCTTTCACAACAACAAGCATAAAAGGTAATAGCTGCAGGAGTGACTGCGTACCAGTGGATTCCATAGAAAATTCTATGTCACGTTCTTTTCCAGCGATTACTTTAGTTTGCATTAACTGATAGTGTAGACGGTTTTCTTTCTTTGTGCGTTTATAAAATACTTTTTTGGTATCTCTAGATGTACTTTGGAAAAATAGAGTCAGCATTTCTTCAGCATTATCTAGTAAGTATTCATCTTCTTTGGAAATATTACCTTCATCAAAATCACCAAACATTTCACGGGGGAGTCCGATAATACCACGTTCCTGACGGCTACCGAATTTAACCTGGCATGATACACGGGATAAAAATTCAATAATATATTCAAAATTTTCTGAAAGCTGTTCTTTGATATATTTATCAGATTTATCATTAGATTCGTGCATTAAAATAGATAGAAGTGAATGCTTTCCCCAATATTTTGAACACGAAACTTTAATTTCCTGGAGAGCTGCTTTATCAAGAAATATTTTGGGACTGATGATCATTTCATCAGGGGTAATGTCAAAATAAACACCTCTATTCTTAGTGAGTGTATATTCCAATCTTTCATGAATGAGTTGTGTATCGTTAGTTTCTAATAAGTAACGTCCGCGCTTTTCGTGTATTCGAAAACCGAATTCCAGAGACATAGGTTCTGAAGCGTCTACCATTTTATTTTCGTGAATTAAAGTCTCAAGATCTTTATAACGCATCTTGAAAAGGCGTGCAAAATTTTCATTACTTAATGCATCAGGTTGTTCGGAAAGAAATGACTGTAAAATATCTCGTACGTCCATCGTTCGAAGAGTTTCGGATAGCATAAAAAAAGCAGAGGCTAAATTTGATTTGCCAATGCCATTTTCACCGTATAATAAAATGAGTTTTTTAGGTTCTCCTTTTTTATCCAGTAGATTAAATTCTATATTTCCAAATGATTTGAAGTTGTTCAGCTTTATATATTCAAACATGTTTAAATACCTCCAATACTATAATAACATAAAAAATAGAAAAAATAAACAATATTTTTGCCTTTAAAACAAAAAAAATTCGAATACAGAGCAAAAATGTGTTGCAATCTGCAGGGCGATGTGCTAACATATGGCTACTAGCAAACAAAGGCGCCGAGTGCTAATATGCGTAACTGTTAAATGAAAGATTGAGGCATAAAACGATATGCCAGAAAGGAAAAGATGAAATTAAAGGCTTTGAGTAAATACGATAACGATAATGACACTAGATTTGGTGACTGTATTCTTTTATACAATAGTACTGAATTGATCGTATATGATTGTGGGCATGTTCGGCATGCAGATGAAGTGAAGTCTTTTTTAGAGAAAAACCGTTTGGTTAATCGGGTGAAAATTGTAATTTCACATAATGACAGTGATCATATAAATGGCATCAGTGATTTGATGGATTATCTGCATCAAAAAGGATATCAGGTTACTTTGTTTACGTCTTTATATTTGAAAAATACGAAAGAAATTATGGATATTTTAGACGATGAAAGACGTAAGCCAAATGCAACGCGAGAGCATATCCTAGAAATTTTTGACAATATTTGTACTCTTGTTCAAAAAGCAGAAGAATATGGCTTTAGTGTTAGGAATGCAGAGTTGAACACTTCAGTTTCAGGAGGGACAATCGTGGGACCTACTGTAGAGGAATTTGCCGGTGTAGTTGCTGCTGCAATAGAGTCAGATAGTGCTGGAACAAAAATTGATGGCGAGACAGTAATGAACGCTGCCAGTGTACAGTTGAAAATGAAATTGGATGATGCGAGAACGATTTTGCTGTGTGGCGATGCGACTCCCGAGTATTTACATAATTTATCGACATATGACATAATTCAACTTCCGCATCATGGTAAGTTGAATAGCGCAAAACAGATATTTGCAAAGTTGGATGATCCGTATTTTAAGACATATTTCGTATCAGATAATACTGGATCGGGAGCAACTAGTGGGGGATCTGATGAGCTGGTCACTTATATGAAACAGGAAAACTTGGATCCAGCGAAAAATACGAAAGATGGTGTGGTGAATATCCCGGAAAATGGTTTGGGATATAACGGATGCGCTACTAGTAAGTCGGGAGGAGTCCGATTAGGTGGAATGGATTGTAGGAAGTGGTGAGGATATTGTTCCAGAAGTGGACCAACTTTTTTATAGAAGCAGATATATTAAAAGTGTAACTGGAGCCGATACAACTGCATGGAGTGAGTTGTCGGCAGAAGAAGTCAATACCAAGTTTTATATCTGTAGCTCGTTGGATGGACGAAATGGATGCTTTGTAACGGCTCATATATACGATATTATTTGGTTAAGTAAAACAAGTTTATTGTGTGATAAAGAATTTGTGATTGCCAATACCTGTATTTGGAAGCGGTGGTCAGACAGAATGGTGTTAAAAAATTTACAAACGAGCAGTACAAAGGTTCGGCTTTGGTTTGCAAAACAGGAGTTATCATTGGCTGGGAGTAAATATCAGTTAAGAGAATCCAATCTTCTGAGTGCAGTTGGTCAGTTTGGATTTTTAACCTCGAAATCTGAACGAATCCTTTATGCTAATCGTAGATATGGATTTGAACAGGCAGTATGTAAGGCATTTGAACCGGTATCACCGGTTCTTTTGCCAAAAGATTTTGGGGGATTGGGATTGGAAAATTTATTGAGACATTAGATTATTATGAATTTATGCTAAATTTTTATCGGTGAATTTGAGGAGAAAGCTGAGGTATGGGAATGATAAAAGCGATTAGGGAAGCGTTTGATGATTTTGTTATTGCAGCAAGAATAAAACCGGCTATAACGGTTGGAATTCCTCTGATTCTTATGGCATTTTTGAATGGTATAGTAAATTATAAGTGGATAGAAGCAGGCTTAGGTTTGTTATTATCTTTGGCAGTTGTTTCATTTGCTGCATGTATAGTACGTGAACTAGGAAAAACATATGAGGGGAAATTCTATAAGACTTTAGGGGGAATGCCGACAACTATAATATTAAGGTTTAGTGACGACACGATAGATAGTATTACAAAAGTTAAATACCATAAGTGGTTGAATGAAAAAATTCCTGATTTACAATTGCCGATATCAGAAAATGAAGAAAATCTAGATTCTCAAAGTGATAGCAAGTATGAGAGTGCAGCAAATTATTTACGTATTTGTGCTAATTCATGCAGAAAACAATTTCCAAGAGTTTATCAGGAATTGAAGAAATACAATTACTGGAGAAATCTATATGGGTGTAAATACTATGCTTTAATATTGTACGGAACATTAGCTATACGAGAACTTTTAATCATAGGTAAATTTGATATTATGGATATATTTCGCAATCCGGTCCCAGATTATACAATGTTCTTGATACTAGTTGTTTGGTGTATTTTATTTTGCTGGATTGTTTCGAAAAAAACAGTAAAGAGGAATGCGTTTGATTACGCAAAGACGTTATTAGAAACAGTAAATGCTATGCCGAGTGATTTAATGGTAAAGTAACCTATTAATGAAAAAAGGTGACTCCGTTAGCTTGGACAGGTGGCTCTTGCCACACCGGGTTAGCGGAGTTGTCATATTGTAGAATCAGTGATTCTATTAAATTAACTTATTGAATGGTCGTAGACAAGTTAGCCTGTGTGCAGTAACATTGCTTCAATTGAAATGTACGGAAATATACCTGTAGGCTAACTGAAATGATTGTGCTATATTATAGAATGTATATAATGATATAGGTAATTGCGAAACTCAAAATTGAAATATGAGAGCAGTTATCCACAATAAACGGAGATGATAGATACAGAAAAGTTAAATGATGGAATATTTTAGGCATACTTAAATAAGCCATAGGCTTTATTAAGTTGGTAAGTCCTATGCTATGAGAGGCTTTAAGCTTCGAATGTATTCATGGTGGTTGATTTTGTCTGCAAGAACAACGGTAATAAGTTGGGTGATACCGGCAAGAATCAGATCAGCATGAAGCGTTTTTTCATTTTGAGTTCGACGTCCTGCAAGACATAGATTATCCTTGATGTGATTGATATCTCGTTCTACTACAGTCCTGATTTTATAAATATCATTCCATTCTTCGGTTCCACGAATCGTTCCAGGATAAGCACGAAGGTCTTTTTCAGGATATATGTAGATCATGCGTCCGCATTTCGATGTGGTACATGGGTTTTCACAAAAACAATGACGATGGGATTTTTGAGTTGTTTTGTCGTAGATCCATTCCATTTTGGGACATACGAACTTGAAAGTAGGTATGCCGCTTCTTAGATTTGATTTGCTGCCTTCTGGTTTCATAGGAAGCGAAGGATCATGGGGACAACAAGGGATACCCTCTTCATTAATGGTATAATCCTGGTTTTTAAGTCCTGATCTTGCATTTAGCGGAATATAAGCTTTTGAGAAACGTTTGTCATCACCGAAGGTGTCACCGGTAAGAAGGAGTTTATAGAGCTCTACGGTATCAAAAGCAGCATCTCCGAGGAATGTTTTCGGATTGATTAGTGGATGCTTGGAAAAGAAGTCTTTCAGTGTTGGAATCAAAAGTTTTGAATCATGAACACTTTTATCCTCGTCTGGAGAATCCGATTTTTTTTCGACAATCAGGATGAGACGTCATAAAGTCTTTGTTATAAAAAGAAATATGACGGATGATCCCCAGTCCGTTGGTGACAATACCGAACTTGAAGACATAGCAAAAATGTCCATTGATATATAACTGCTTGATCTCTGGGTTGGCAGAAGCATGGGAAGGCATGGCACCATAGGCAGCTTTGTACGGATCATAAGATTTATCAAGTCTCTGAGCTTTTGCATATGCCTTGAGCTGTTTGATGATTCTATTCGCATACTTTTGGTTATTTTCGGTAACGAAGGCTTCGATACCGGAAGAATCGAAGATGGTCATGTCGGCCTTCGCAGAATCAATAGCCTGACAGATGGGTTTGGTAACATCAACAAGTTTATCGAATACGAGCTGCAAATCATCCACAAAGTCCTGTTTGAAGCGAGTGATTTTGGAGGCATCTGGGACTTTTGAAAAACCGCAGAATTCACGGAGCGGTTTTGAGTAAACGAGAAAGGTTAAAAGAAGCTGATCTGTAGGGATAGAGAAAATACGTTGGATAATCAGAGCCCACAGGAAAGCTTGCAAAGGGTATTTACGGGTTCTGCCCGTTGATGTATAAAAATGATTTCTAAAAGAAATCGGAATAAGCTTATCAATGTCGATATGGTTCTCTAATAGAGAAAGAAACGCAGGTTTGTCATTTTCAAATTTTTCTTGGCAATCTGTAAAAATATCTTTCAAAGAAAGCTGTTTATATGGTATCATAGATATCAGAATAACTCCTTTCTTGGATGGTGGTTTTTAGTTTTTCGCGACTCTATTATACCATATCCGGTGAGGAGTTATTTTTATTTTTGTAACAAAAAATGCCGTATTTATGCGGCTTGTGGCGTTTCGCAAACGCCTAATATAATGATAATCTGCGAGGAGGAAAAAATGAAACAACATATTTTATTAGAGAAAGCCTACGTTTATGATGACATCCCAAGAAAATTATTGCCAGAAGGTTGTTCTTATGATCGAAAAGATGGATTGTGGAGAATTGATGCGACAGGAGAGGTTATGATGGTAAGTGATTCTGCGCAGCGACCAGAGACAAAAAAATGTGATGTAGAGACAGGTGAGGATCAGAAAGGTGAATAAAATAGAATATCTGATTATATCGTCAACGATTGATTTTTCTACGGATTTGGTCTGCTATCAGTTACTGAAAAAGAAACAGAAATTTTATAGATTAAATCGTGATGAATTTCAGCAACATAAAATAGTTGTAGATGTCACAAAAAAAGTGATGACCATACAAAATGATAAAGAGGTATTTGAAGCTGATTTTGAAACATTAAGAGGAATCTTTTTCAGAGCTCCAGTTTTTCTTAGAACTCAACCCAAAGCAGAATTAACAGTAAATGAGCAACTGGAAAGAAATCAATGGAGTTCTTTTTTGCGCAATTTAGTGGTTTTTAAAAATGCAAAATGGCTGAATAATCCAGTTAGTACATATCGAGCGGAAAACAAGATTTATCAACTTTGTATTGCAGAGGAATGTGGATTGAAAATCCCGCAAACATATGTATCGAATGTTACAGACTGCGTGAAGAATTTAGAACAAAAATATGTAGTGAAATCATTGGATACAGCATTGTTCTATGATTTTAAAAGTCATAAAGAAATGTTTACTTATTCCAATGTTATTACTGGAAGAGAACTGGTGGAATATGATTTAGCTGCAGCTCCCGTTTTCATACAAGAATTTTTGAATCCTAAAGTGGATTGTCGTGTCACCTATGTGTGTGGTCGTCTGTTTCCGGTTAAAATATTGCAAAAAGGAAAAGGAATGTATGGAGACTGGAGACAGAGAAAAGAAGAATTGGAGTATATAACATTTCAGCTACCGAAAAAAATTGAAAATTCTATATGCGAAATGATGCAAAAACTGGAATTAAACTTTGGTGGAATTGATTTGGCTGTCGTAAATGAAGAATATTATTTTATTGAAGTAAATCCAACTGGTGAATGGGGATGGCTAGAAATAAAAACTAGTATGCCAATCAGTGAAACGATTGAGAAATCATTGGAGAGCTAATATATGTTGATAAAACAGTTATTACCTATCATATCTACATATCAAAAAAATAAAAAAATTAAAAAAGATATGGAAAATATAGATATACCATCGAATATAGATACCATCGAATATAAGTATTTGGAAGAGGGTTATAAAAATTCAGTTGAAGCAAAAAATCGATTTGAAGATAAAGCAAAGTCCATATTGGCAGCATTGACAATTGCAATAACTCTTATTCTGAATCTATCAAAAACTGTCGATTTGGTGTTGGATAAGATTTCTAATCAATATGGTAAATATATTATTTTTATAATTGCAATAAGTTCAATTATATATATGATGATAGCTGGATTGATGTCGATTCAAGTGCTAATAAAAGAAAATATACTGTATTCTATTCCAGTGGATAAAAGAACGGATAAAAAAATAATTTTTAAGTCGACAAAAATGAATGGACAGCAAAATTTAATAAGAAATAATATTATCTTTGCATCGTATGAATTGATTAGAAATTCATTGATAGCGCTTCTGGTTATTTTTATTTTATCAATATGGCCCTCTTTTTCTCCGAATTTTTTGAAAAAAGAAATAATTGAAACGGACGTTCAAAGTATAAATTGCGTATATACGGAAAGTGCTCTTAAATGGATTTTGAACAATCCAGATAAGAATATAGCTTTAGATGAAATATTGGAAATATATAAAACGAGGTGTAATAACAGCGGAATACAAAACATTTATGATCAGGATCAAGACATTGTAGTTACTGTGGAATATCAAGATGGAGCATACTGTATTTGGGGCATTTTGAATAATATTAAATGTACGGAATAACCTCAAAAGCTGGAATACCAAGTCGCATCGGATGAATTTACGTTGCTATATTTTAAAGACATTATCGAAAATTATTAGGAACTGAAAGATAAGCTGGTGCGCAAGGTATTGGCGACAAGTATTGTTAGATTGTTTATTGCAAGCATGATAAAAAGAGAAAATATAACATTAATCTGCAAATATACAGATTTGTACGATAATGATTACGAGCAAAAAATGAAAATATACTTAGATAAAGAGCGCAATGAAATGGTAGCCCATACGGATAATCCTGTTTTTGGGGAAAATAATCTCAAAAATGAAAAATAAGTAGAGTTTAAGACTCCCCAACGGAACGCGGCATTAAAGAATCTGGAAAGTTTTATGTTTGATATTAATAATGGTATAAGTGGGTTATCGTTAGTTGGACGATAATCCACTTTTGCTATGTGAACAGTAAACCTTTGGTGAAAGGAGGTCCGAGTTATGTTAGATATATGGAGTGAATTTGTCGTTTCAGTAGTTCAACTAAGGAAAATGCTAAAGGTTTCAGTGATAATATAACAAAATTGGAAGAGACGTAAGATGCGAAGAATGAGGAAAAATGGTTGTATGAATGTTACGAAAGGTACGAAAAATCAAATTTTTATAATATTGGTTAACATTCATATTGATTTTAAGGAGAAGATTTATTAACATAGAAGAAAGAACGTACGTTTTGGACAGACGTCAAAAGGGAAATTTTGAAAGAAGGTTGGAGGGATAGAAATAAAGTGGGTGAAAAAACTTTTGATAAGCAACATCTTCATAATGCAGAGGGTGCTGTGAAAAAAACGGATATATGTGTTTCCTTTATAGATATTAGAAATAGTTCCAGCGTTGAAAGATTGTGGATGTATTATTTCGCATTTATGCGTAATAAAGGGCATGATACGGAGCAGATATGCCGGAAACTGGAAAAATCATTAAATGATGAAAAAATCAAGATATTTTTGGAAATCCAGATAAAACAGAACACACAGCAATTGGTATCGGATAGCATTACATTGTATTCGGCAATCGAACGTGACAAAAAAACAGTGCCGGTTCGGTGTATCAATCGTTTATGGAGTGCCCTGAAAGAATTGGCGGAAAGCGAAAAACACTGGGAAAACTGGATATATGAAAAAATTCGGAACATAGCAGATGGACGACCAGTTCTTCAAAAAATTGCAGCAGTTATGCTGGGAGTGGCAATTGGTTTTTCTGGAGATTTCTTACATGATGCAGTGCAGGAAACGTATTTCCAACCGAAGCAGAATGCGGTAACTATAATAAACCAGTTTTACATGCAAAATGGAAACTGGGATATAAAATGGCATGGAAGTAAAAATGGAACGGGGAATAGCAGCATCAGCCCGGAAGGGAGAGGTGCTTCGCTGGCAACAGCTTCGGATGCAGTCAAGCCTTGATCGGGATGTGATTCCGATCATGCCTTTTTCCCGTTCAGAATCTCCAATCCATGAGCTGCAAGCTTGTCGTTGATGGCATCGATATCAAAATTTTCCAGGTTGATCGCAGTGGCGATGATGATATCGCGGGAATCCTTGACGTAAAGATCGCGCAGTTGGAACAGTTCCAGTGTGCGGCGTGTTTCTTTCCGGTTCATGTGGGCAGCGAGACAGAGAATCAGGATGATATCCCGGGAAGGTTGCTCTTTCTGACCATTTAACAGATCATATACATACGATTTGGAGATCAGTCCGCTGCAACGTCTGGCGATCTCTGCAGTGCTGACAGAGTGGCTGGCAATATAATCGTTGAAGTAATCGCGGATGGAGGTGGTGACAGTGTGTTGGGCTAGATACTGTTCCATCTCTTTTTCAGTGCGGACTTTGGAAAAAAGATGGAAAAGTTCGGTGGTATCGGACTGAGACATGAGTGTTCCTTCTTTCGTGGATTTAGGGCTAATATAGTTATGAGATGATACCCAGGGGCAAAAGACCTTTTGTTCCCAACATCATTATATCAGAAGATAAATAAGGGGAAAAGAGTTTGTAATATGACATTACAGGAAGAGTATGAATTGTCTTGCTACCGGGTGCTGGATCGCTTGAAAGAGAAAAAAGAAGTCTATCTGGTGCGTCATGTGGAGACGGGGCAGCTGTGTGTAAAAAAACAAATCGATCTGTATAACCGTAAGGTGTACGAACGCCTGAGGACGCTGGAGATTTCAGGAATTCCAAAGATTTATTGCAGCGTGGAGCAGGATCAGAAACTGGTTGTGATCGAGGAATACATTCACGGAAAAACATTGGAGGAATATCTGGAGGAACATGGAAGCGTGCAGGAGGATACCGCTGTTTCGTTCATGCTGCAGCTATGCGAGATTCTGAAACAGCTGCATAGCCTTCAGCCACCGGTCATTCATCGGGATCTGAAACTGTCGAACATTATGATCAGCAATGATGGGGTGATCAAGCTGGTTGATTTTAATGCGGCGAAAGAAGTCCAGGCGGGGCAGATGGAAGACACTTATCTGATGGGAACTCGGGACTATGCTGCGCCGGAGCAGTATGGTTTTGGGCAGTCGGATGCCCGCACGGATATCTATGCGCTTGGCATTATATTAAATAAGCTTTTGACAGGAGACTTTCCTAAAAATAAACGATATGAGGGAACATTAGGAGCGGTGATCCAGACCTGTATCCAGATGGATGCGGAGGCCCGTTATCAGAGTGTGGAAGATTTGAAAATGGCACTGAAACGTTGTTGTTTATCGGAAAAGAAGGATTCTGGGACAACAGAAAGAAATGCCAATGTGAAGAGAAAAAACGATGCAGAGAAAAAGCAGGTGCAAAGAGACATGCACGGGAAAAGCCACAAATGGATCCGAACAATGATTCACGGAAAAGGAAACGAAAAAATATCGGAAAAGAATATAAGGGACTATATCCCCCAAAATGGTATCTGCCGGTTGGGTTTCGGACCGGGCGTATCTGGAAGATTCTGACAGCGGTGTTTGGCTATTGGATGATCACGTATTGTTGTCTGGGGATGGAGTTTCACGATAAAAACGGAGCATTGTATAGCGGATATGTTCTGTGGGTAAACCGGATCATGGTGTGGATATACATGCTGTTTTCTGTCTTTTTTGTGGGAAATTATGCGAAGATGCGGAAGAAATTTCCTGGAATGAAAGGCAGTGTCTGGAAACAGCTGTTATTTGGATGTGGGTATTTGTTCTTGTTTTTATGTGCAGCGGCATTGATCATAAGTATTCTCGGAGGTTGAGAAAGCGGTTAAGAAAGCAGTGCCGGAGGGCGGCTTGTCCGCTGGCAGCGGACGAGAAAAGACTCTGTTTGTGGTAATCTTAGGAAAAAGGAGGTTACCATATGAGAGAGAATATGACAGAACGAGAGCATCTGGTATTGCCGGTTTACTTAAATGAGAAAGTCGTGCTGGATATGCTTGCAATCCTGCAGAATGGATTTTCCATGGTCAGCGAGATCAGTACGACATCCCAGGACAGCAATGCAGTGAGTGGAACCACGAAAGCAGAAATGAATACGGGCAGTTTGCTGAGCCGTGTGCTGAAAATCAAACTCGGAGCAGAAGCTTCCGGAGAGAAAAAACAGGAAGATCAGTGGGTGAGCAAGGAAGCGCGTTTCCATACGAGTGCATCGCTGTTCTCGGAATTTCGCAGGCAGTTGATCGAGCAGGATATGCTTACCTGTATGGCATCAGATCCGCTAAACATTCGTGAAATTCATACGGGAGATTTCATTGAGGTGGAAGGCGCTTTGATGAAAAATCCATTGATCGATATTTTAGAAAAGTTCATTTCGGTTTACCGGATGAGTAAAATTTTCACGGAACCGACTGTGGCTGCAGTTGGGCAGAAGAAGCAGATGGCGCAGAAAAAGAACCAGGAAGATATTCAGGTTCAGCAGATGGAAGCATTGCTGGAGGAGCTTCGTGTTACGGAGACCATGGATTTTGTACTGAAGAGCAATTGTGCGTCCTTGGTATTATCTGCGCAGGAAAAATATCTGGAAAATGACAATATCTCGGAATTGATTGGGGGCAGCTTCAAAGTCCTGGGCAAGGTGATCAAGGTCTGTGCAGAAGATGGGGAAGGCGTTAGTTTATTGAGGAAGACAACACTGGATATTCTGGATGCAGATACTTTGAATGGATTGCTTCAGATATTTGAAAGCGATGAACTTAGAAATTTACACTTGCCGGAAGTTGAGTTTCAGATTAAGGCTCCAGCAGCGATTGTGATTCCAGTGGCGATTTATGCGTAGGAGATTTGCAGAAATTTTAAGATGGGAAAAGGATTGGTGAAGCGATAGCCTATATGATACACATGTGGTACTGTAACATCTGATATCGCGCGGATTCCGCAAATTGCGTTTCTTGACGCCCCAAATCCCCCATGCTATAATAAAAACATTCAGGACCAGCCAATGGACTGATCCTGAATTTCAGATTTACTGGCATGATTGATTGCCAGAAGATGACTCATCAGCTAGCTTGCCGGCGTCTGATGGGTCATTTTTTCGTTTAAAAAGAGACGACAGTTTTTCAATGATGGTGAGGATCCCCACGATGGAAGAGATGATTGCGGATACCATTTTGAGAAACATTTCCATGATGCAGCACCTCCTTTCGTCTGTTGTAGGGCAGAATTCTGTCAGATGAACATCAAATACTATGTGGTGTTTAGGATGGTGAGGTCTCCGCCAGAAGCGCTGCTAAAGATTCCTTTAAATCGGAAATTTTGTACAAAACAGGGATATCCGCAGATTTCAGCTGGGAGACTTTTCGTGTATCCAAAGTGGTTTCTATCGTTGCAAGCGTTTCACGCAGCTGGTTGAGCGAGGCATGATAAAGCTCTACAAGGACAGGATCTGCCAGACTATCCTGAGCGGGTTCATTGTGTGTGTAAATACATTCCGGTGTATTGTGATTATTTGCGAGCATACTTGGAACATCGGATACAGCGGTATTGGCATCTGGCTCATGGCTGACGCGAAGCTGGTAGTGTCCGCGGGAGACGCGTACAAGCTCCTCAGATGCAGTAAGCGTGTTGATGACACCCCACAGATGATTGATGTTGTAATCTGTATTAAAGGTCATATTCTGTGAGGCGAGATCCGTTGTCATTTCTTTCGTGGTGCGGATCCGATGATCGCTCATAAGGGTGATCAGGGCAGTGCGCAGCTGTTTGCTTACAGTTTCGCTTTTGTTGGAAGTGGATAGTTCACTCATAAGTACCTCCGTGTGATATATGTGATGTATGATTTTTATTATAAAGATGAACATGGATAATGTCAACGAAAAATGGACGAAAAACAGACGAAAATTTTCGGCTAATGACAAAGAGAAATGGACGAAACCAAACGAAAATAAATGAAATGAGACGGAAATAAATGAAAATAGACGAAAATGGATGAAAATAAAAGAAATGAAACGAAAGATAGAATCGATTGCTATAGATTCATAAAAATTTATGCCGAAAAACTTCGGCTTGACATTTGAAAAATTGATCGAAAGAAAGTGGAGGGTTAGAACATGAATGAATTTCAGGAGTTTGAGGAAGATCGGGAGAACATACCGGCTGAGATACGTAGAGGTTGGCGGACGGAACAGAGAATGTATGAGCTTGGTTATTGCTCGGTTCACGAATTTTCTAAAGACATGGATCAGAATTGCCGGGAAATTGTTGTTTCGGAAGATACCATCTTAAACGTTATAAAAGGAAAGGGCGTACAGATGAATACGTTGATTCGCCTTGCAAAATGTTTGAAGGTTCCGGTGCCTTTTTTGGCGGAAGAGGAGATTCCTCTGCTGGATGATCATTTGGAAGAAATATACGATACGGAAGACCTGGAGGAACGCAGACAATTGTGGCGTGAAGCAGTTTCAGAGAATAAGCGGCAGGGTGTAACGATGAAATATGGCAGTCGTTTGATGAAGCTTTATAATATATCGAATTGTTTTTATTGGAATACAGGCAGAGGCGGCAATGGACTGGATCAGCTGCAGGGCGGAATTTTTACGATTGCAGACCTGATCTTATATCTGCCATTGTGTGATCCCTGGACCCTGGTGGATTTACTGCGAAGAATCAGAGGTGAGATTGCAGGATATGAAGAGTATGTCATCAATCAGTTCTCTCATATATATAAAAATATTCCAGATATTCCGGCCAAACGATTTGCAGATAGTCAGTCTGCATATTTGCGGTTGGCACGAAAAACAAATCTGTCTCCGGAAGAAAAGAAGAAAAAAGCAGAGTTGAAAGCCCTTTGCTGGAAGGACGAGGGGAAAGAGGGATGGAGACAATATTGCTCGATACTTGACAGGTGGGATCAGTTTTTTGCTGAAAATGCGATAAAACAATTTTGGAAGAGCATGTTTCCAGAACTGCAGAGAAAGTGATTTTTTCCCTCATTTTATGTCGGTTTATATGGCAAAATCCCCCATTTCTCCGCATTTTCTTCTTGCCCATTTGTGCGAACTTCTGAATCTGTGAAATCCGTTTTACAAAAATATTTCCCTCTAGTATAATTAATTCGTTTCACTAACAAGGTAGATGAACTTCCTGGGGGAGAAAAAGAATAGGTATGAGAAATGCGTTAATTTTTGATGATAATAAAATTTTGGCAGAGCTTGTGCAGATCAAGGTTGAAGCCTTGTTCCGAAAATATGATTTGGAATTTGAAGTGGACCGGATGAACAGTATCAAACAGCTGGAGGCTTGCGAAAAAACGTATCAGCTGGTATTTATGGATATTGTGCTGCCGGAACAGGATGGAATTCATATTACGAGGGAGTGGAAAAATTCTGGCCGTTTTGGGGAAGTGGTTTTTGTTTCCGCATATGATGACAAAGTGTTTGCTTCGTTTGACACGAATCCGCTTTATTTTGTTCGAAAAAATAATCTGGATGAGGATCTGGAGCAGGCAATTATTTCCTATAAAAGAAAAATTTCCGCAACACAGGTAATCGTGCCGGAGGGTGCGAAGTACCATGTGTGGGACGTGAACGAGATTATGTATCTAGTGAGCCGGAATCATTATATCGATGTCTATATGGCTAATGGCAACAAGCCGTTGGTACGCGGCAAGCTGGATGATATGGAGAAGATCCTGCAGGATTACAATTTTGTGCGGGTTCAGGTGAGTTATCTGGTGAATCTGAAGTATGTTGATGCGGTGAAGAGCCAGGCGATCCGATTAAAGAATGGAGAAGTATTCCGCATCAGCCCGAAGTACCGGGAGAAGGTTGCGTCCCGTATGGAAGCTGGATGGTAGAAAGATTGCCAGTTTCAAGTGAGTCGTAGGAAGAAAAGGCTTACTGGATTCGGGCAGGAATTTTCAGAATCAGCAGATGTGCCACTGGCGTTTCCTCGATATGCAATCCAAAAGGTGACAAATAACCGGGAAAGTTGACAGTATGGTGTCTCTTTTTGCGAAAGTACAGTAGAATAAAGGCATTACATTACAAAAGACAGTCCGTAGTGGAACTGTCTTTTTCATTATCTTTATTTTTGCGAAGACGAGGGGGATGAGAATGCCAGTACTGAAAAACAGACATATTGTGATCAGCCGTTCCAGAAATTGCCGGGAATGTTACGATACGGTATGTGAATGGCTGAATACGACAAATTATTTTAAATGGACGGATGATTCGGTGAGTTATAATAATGAATTGGAGGATCCAGAGCGGAAACAGCGCCGGCTTCTTTTGCGTCATCGGATTTCGGAGTGTGGCTGTGTGGTGCTTTTTGCGGAGATGTATGATGCGTATCGGGAGTGGGTCGACCTTGCGATTGATCTTGCGAACGAATATCATAAGCCATTGATCGGAGTGCGGCCGCGGGATGAGCAGAGCCCGGTACCGAAACGAATGCAGATCAACTGCCGTGTGACCGTGAAGTGGCAGCGCAGTGCGATCGTGGCGGCGATTCAGGAGTATTCGCTGTAGATGTGAACAGAAATTTTCTATATTGCGTTTGCTTTCTCATCTTCGTATAATGAAGGCAGCAGAGTCGTCAGAAATGCTGTGGTGTTTCGCTGTTTGGCATGCATGATGTATGCGTGAACAGCAAATTTTGGCAGAAGAGGGGGAAGTACACGGTGACGAAGAAATCTGATGATGGAGAAAGAATGTGCAGTGCGGAGAGTGCAAGTGATACAGAGAAACAACGCGATATGGCGTGGAAGCTTCTAAACCGCGACATCGTTTTCCAGGATACCTGGGTACAGCTTGAGGCATCACGCTGCGAGCTGCCAGATGGGCGGATTATTGCCCCATTTTATATAAGAAGAGATCCGGATTTTGCAGTGGTGGTTGCTGTCACGAAGGACAAACGGCTGGTGCTGGTTCGTCAATATCGTCTTGGTGCGGAGAAAGTTCTGTTGGAACTTCCGGCGGGCTGCATCGAAAAGGGCGAAGACCCCAAAGTGGCTGCTGGGCGGGAGTTGTTGGAAGAGACCGGATACCAGGCAGGAAACCTGCAGTTTTTGCTGAAAACAGCACCGAACGCATCAAATTCTACGGCATACGCGTATTGTTATCTTGCCACAGATGTAGAATTGGTGGCAGCGCAGCATCTTGATGAGATGGAAGATGTGGCCGTGGAATATATGGATTTGCGTGAGGCGCGAAGTGCATTGCGGGATGGTGTATTTGAGCAGGCTGTGCATGTGGCGGCGCTTTACTGTGCATTGGATGTGCTGGAGAAGAAGTAAGAAATCGTGAGAGAATGGTTCGAACGTACGTTTGGATTAGCATTGGATGTAGTAGAGAAGAGGAGCGGGTAAGAGGAAAAGTGTGGTTGAGTCTGGTGCTTTGCTGCGCATGGGATCTACCTGGAGGAGGAATCGCAGCATGAAATTATCAAAAGAAGATCAGGAGTTTGTGAAGCATTACGATGATTCGAAGTATGCAAAGCCTTCGGTCACAGCGGATATGGTGATTTTTGCTTATGATGGGAAGCAGCGGGAAGATCTGCAGGTGCTCTTGATCCGGCGTGGGCGTCCGCCATTTCAAAATCAGTATGCACTTCCAGGCGGATTTGTGAATCCGGATGAATCGGTGGATGATGCCGCGCAGAGGGAGTTGTTGGAAGAGACCGGCGTAGCGTGTGGGTGTCTGGAACAGCTTCGTACTTTCAGCACACCGGGGCGTGATCCGAGACGCTGGGTGATCACCTGTGCGTATCTGGCATTGGTAGAGCAAAGCCAGGTTTGTGTTAAGGCAGGAGATGACGCAAAGGCGGCAGAGTGGTTTCGGGTACGGCTGACTGCTGGGGAAAACACGCAAAGCAATCCGGATTATCTGGAAATGCAAGGAAGTGAGACAGAAAGCACAGAGCAAAAATGCCTGGAGCAGAAAAATCTGGAGCAAAAGAACACAGAGCAGAAATGCCTGGAGCAGAAAAATCTGGAGCAAAAAGACATAAAGCAGAAATATCCGAAACCGGAACTTTCCGGTCAGGCGCATCTCTGGAATCTGGAACTGCAGGGAGAGAATGAGACGATCGAGATTCCATTTTTGGAAAAACAGATCCCGGGGCGTTTTACACCGGAATTGTCTTTAAAAGAATCAGAGAATGGTCTTGCGTTTGACCATGCCCTGATTCTGGCTTATGCAGTTATGAAGGGAAAGCGCGATTTTTCGTTTGTCCTGTAAACATAGGCGCTAACAGCCGGATTGCAGCAGCTCCGATGCTGTCGATGAGCACATCGGTAAAACGGCCTGCCCGTCCCGGCACAAACAGCTGGTGGATTTCATCGGTGCAGGCATAGAAAAAGGTGATGGCGAGTGCGGCATTGAGCAGCTGTTTGCCGTGCAGTCCAAAGGTGCGCAGACCGAAAAGCAGGGAGAGGAAGAATACGGTGTATTCTGTAATGTGGGCGCATTTGCGCACGGGGGTACTCAGAAGTTCGCAGATTGCGGGCACATCGATGTTTTGAAGTTCCAACAGATGGAGCTTGTCTGCGATGGATAAGAGCATCTCGGTGACGCCGTCACTCATAACGGTAGATTCGGCAGCCGGTTGACTGGAAAAATAAAAAATGGCAAAGGCAATGGCGATGGAAGGGACCATCGCCATTATTTTTATTGCATTCCTGGAGAAGCTGGGTGATTTGTTTGCGGACTGATTCATGGAAACCTCATTTTTGCATGGTTTTTTGCTGCGGACATTGCGTGGGAACAGTAACATTTTCTTCGCGCATGGCTTCGTAAAGTCTTGGCGTGTGGCTCCAGAAAGTCTTAGCGCATGGCTTCAGAAAGTTCTTTCCAGAGCTCGATGTCTTCTGCACTGAGGCGCATGTTGGTGACGAGTTCCTGACCGTCCGGAGAGGTGACTTTGAATTCAAAAACAGTGCCTTCCTGGATTCCTCTTCTTACGACCGCATTTAAAAAACGTGGAAATTTTGGGTGGTTGGCCGTAAAACGGGACCAGGCATTTTTCATTTTCATCAATTTCATTGGGTTGATCATAGTTTATTGTGTCTCACTTTCTGATATCATGTGTGTTTATTTTTGGCATGGAATCGTTCGCTGCTGTTTGCGCTGCGCGTGAACAGGAACCAGTTTGTGCTGCTATACGCGGGTAGGAATTTTCCGGGCAGCAGCAACATTCCTAGTATATCCCAGAATTGTCTCCATGAAAAGTGCTACTTGTAAATTTGTGTCAAAATGAGTATGATGGAGTTACTGTACACAGGTAGGAATTTTCTGGACTGAAAATTCCGTACAATACAGTTGTGGTAGCAGATTTTGCCGATTTGGAATGCGAAGCATCGGCAAAATCCGTTGCTGTTTGCGCAACGCGTGAACAGTAAC
>OGWS01001293.1_pt1 | contig 20669 bp, 15 predicted proteins | sample 1576111 | NCBI WGS metagenome assembly OGWS01 (sample SAMEA3541534, study PRJEB24748) | human gut metagenome | biome: human gut; feature: human-associated habitat; material: faeces | place: China | collected 2012
CACAGGGAACCGGTTACATCGTATTTGTGGTCGCACGGCTCGTTCTCTTTTCCCATGACCGTGATGTGATGGTATGCGCCGTACATCGCCGGGCGCATCAGGTTGACTGCACACGCGTCCACACCGATATACTCTTTATAGGTGTGTTTCTCATGGATTGCCGTTGTCACAAGGCAGCCATACGGCGCCAGCATGAAACGTCCCATCTCTGTATAAAGCGCTACATCGCCCATGCCAGCCGGAACCAGAACTTCCTCATAAACCTTGCGGACGCCCTCGCCGATTGCAAAGATATCGTTCGGCTCCTGATCCGGGCGGTAAGGAATGCCAACGCCACCAGACAGGTTGATAAATTTAATATCTGCGCCGGTCTCTTCTTTCAGCTTGACCGCCACCTCAAATAATACCTTCGCAAGCATCGGATAATACTCATTTGTAACCGTATTGCTTGCAAGGAAAGCATGGATACCGAAATGTTTCGCACCTTTTGCTTTCAACACCTTGAATGCCTCAAATAACTGCTCGGTTGTCATACCGTATTTCGCATCGCCTGGGTTGTCCATGATATCATTGCTGATCTTGAACAGTCCGCCCGGATTGTAGCGGCAGCTGATGGTCTTCGGAATATAGCCTAAAACCTTTTCCACGCACTCAATATGGGTAATATCATCCAGGTTGATGATGGCACCCAGGTCATTGGCCAGCTTGAACTCTTCCGGCGGAGTATCATTGGAAGAGAACATGATGTTGTGACCGGAAAAGCCGGTTGCGTCAGACATCATCAGCTCGGTTGCAGAGGAACAGTCCGTGCCGCAGCCATACTCCTGCAGGATTTTCAGAATGTATGGATTCGGAGTTGCCTTTACTGCAAAATATTCCTTGTAGCCCTTATTCCAGGAAAATGCCTCTTTTAAACGCTTTGCATTCTCGCGGATTCCTTTTTCATCGTACAAATGAAACGGGGTCGGGTAGGTCTTTGTGATCTCCTCTAACTGTGCTTTTGTTACAAATGGTTTTTTCTCCATCGGTATCTCCTCTCTATACAAAATCTGCTCTTGCAGGATTTATCTTTCCACATTCCCGCATCAAGACACAACCGCCTTGGTGTGCAGGGTGTTTTGTTTCATAGGCTATAATTCCTATAAACAAAAAAACAGGAAGCCTGAACAGGCCGCAATCAAACTGATTGTAACCCATATCAGACTTCCTTGTCTAGTTCTTTCGATTAATATGAAAAATTAATACAAAAATTATTCAACCACTACCACACGCATGATGTTGGTGCTGCTCGCTGGCTCGTGACGGGTATTCTTGTTTACCACACCAGCCGTTACAACTGCAACATCGCCGCTCTTGATCACGTTCTTCTCTTTCAGAAGCTCAACGGAAGACTCGATCAGAAGGTCGGTGGAATCTGCACGCTTTGCCTGGTACGGTTTTACGCCCCAGTAGATCTGCATCTGACGTACTGCGGTTGCGCTCGGAGACAGACCGATTACGGTTGTGCTCGGTCTCCACTTGGAGAGCAGGCGGGTGGTAAATCCGCTGATGGACGGAGCGATGATCACATCTGCCTCCAGGTCATGAGCGGTGGATACGGAGGAGTAGCAAACTGCGTTGGAAATGTTCTTGCGGTTTGCGGTGGATACTCTTCTCATACGGTATGCATTGTAGTCCAGGTACTGCTCGGAAGTCTCGCAGATCTGAGCCATCATCTTTAATGCCTCTACCGGATATTTACCCATTGCAGTCTCACCAGACAGCATCACTGCATCGGTACCATCGTATACTGCGTTTGCAACGTCGGTTACTTCTGCACGGGTCGGGCGCGGATTGCGGATCATGGAATCCAGCATCTGGGTTGCGGTGATAACCGGCTTGCATGCCAGATTACACTTACGGATGATGGTCTTCTGGATGTGCGGAACCTGCTCAGCCGGGATCTCTACACCCATGTCACCACGTGCTACCATGATGCCGTCGCTGGCCTCAATGATGTCGTCCAGGTTCTCGATGCCCTCTGCATTCTCGATCTTTGCAATGATCTGGATGTGGGAACCAGCCTCAGCTAACATCGCACGGATCTCACGAACTGCATCTGCAGTACGAACGAAAGAAGCTGCGATGAAATCAAAGCCCTGCTCGATACCGAAACGGATATCTGCTTTATCTTTCTCAGTCAGTGCCGGAAGTTTGATCTTTACGTTCGGTACGTTTACGCCCTTACGCATGCCAAGCTCGCCGCCATTTACTACGGTGCAGACGATATCGGTGCCGTTTACTACTTCCTGAACCTTGAGCTCGATCAGGCCGTCATCGATCAGGATGGTGTTGCCAGCCTCAACATCTGCCGGAAGTCCGCTGTAGTTGATGAAACCGATCTGGTCGTCACCAACGATTTCGCGGGTGGTCAGGGTATAGGTCTGTCCCTCAACCAAAGTTACCTTCTTCTCATCTTTTAACAGACCAGTACGGATCTCTGGTCCCTTGGTATCCAGCAGGGCTGCGATCGGCAGATCGAGTTCCTCGCGGATGCTCTTTAACATATCCAGACGGGATTTCTGCTCCTCATAGTCGCCGTGGGAGAAGTTGAAACGTGCAATATCCATGCCGTTCTCAGCAAGTGCCTTCATCAGATCGCGGTCATTGGTGTTCGGTCCCATGGTGCAGATGATCTTTGTCTTTTTCATAGATGTGTTGTCCTCCAAAATTATTTTATAAATCTATTCTTGTACAGAATCCTTTGTAACATGCTTGTGCGTGTACAAATGATCCTGACAGTACTCATAGTTACCCTCGCATTTGGAACAATAGCGGAATTCCAGTTCCGGATCGTCCAGTTCGGTCCGTCCGCACACCGCACAGCGGTGACGGGTCTTTCCCGGAACCACGATCTTCGCCTGCTGCTTAAATTCCTGCCGGCGTTTGATCTCCTTCGGTGCGTAGCGCCTGTAGTTTCGGGTCATGGCAAAAAACAGGATAATGGTGATCATGGAAAGCACCAGTTCCACCTTCACGGCAATGCTTCCCGTGATAAAATCATAAAGATAAACGGCTGCCTCAGCAATTGCGATCCATTTTGCTTTTACCGGCAGCACAAAGAACATGTAAAACTGTGCGTCCGGATTGATGATGCAAAAAGCAAAAAACAGAGATGCGTTCAAAAAGCCGGTAGATAACAGCCAGTTCTGACCAAACACAAAGTAGCCCACAAACGCAGCCACGATCTGTGCCAGAATTCCCATGATAAAGAATACGTTGAAGCGGAAAGAGCCCCAGACATATTCCAGCGTCTGTCCCAGATTATAATATAGAAACAACGCGATCAGACCATAAAAGATCTGAGTAAAGCTCCAGGAGCCAAAAGCCGGCGGATAGATCAGAAATGTGACAAGCCGCCAGATCTGTCCACGTAAGATCATGCCTACATTTAAACTTAAGTAATTGTAGTAGATCATGGGATCCAGAAGCCATACCACCAGCCCGACCGCATAAAGGATCGTGATGTAATACATCAGATTCCGGATGGCATATTTCTGATACTTTCGTTCGAAATCCGTAAAAAATTTCATGCAGTTTCCTTTCTGTCTTTTTATTGGTTCCGTTCTGGCTGCAAAAACAAGATGCAGACGCGGTGTTAACACTCACCAGTCACAACAACAGGCGCAGGTTCAGAACAGATTCCGCTTTGCAAAAATCCATGCCACTGCACAGGTCAGGATGACTGACAGAACAATGACAATCACAAAACCATAAGGATTTGTTGCAAATGGCATGCTGCTGCTCAAAACGTTCATGCCGTAAAAGCTGGATACCATGGTCGGAATCGACATGACAATCGTAATGGTTGCCAAAAACTTCATGACAATGTTCAGATTATTGGAAATAACCGAAGCAAACGCGTCCATGGTGCCGCTTAAAATGCCGCTGTAGATGTTCGCCATCTCGATCGCCTGCTTGTTCTCAATGATGACGTCGTCCAGAAGTTCGGTATCCTCCGGATACTTTTTGATTTTCTCACTCTTTAACAGTTTCTCCAGCACGACCTCATTGGACCGCAGGGACGTGGTAAAGTACACCAAGCTCTTCTGAAGTTCCAGAATCTCGATGAGTTCCTGGTTTCGCGGGGATTTGTAAAGTTCCTTCTCTACGATATCACTCTTCTTGTCGATGATGCGCAGATACTGCAGGTAAAGGGATGCATTCTTGTAAAGGATCTGAAGGATAAAGCGTGTCTTCATATAAGTATAGAAGTCACGGACTCTTCCGTCCATGAATGCGTTTAATACCGGTGTTTCTTCCAGACACACGGTAATGATGATGCTGTCCGACATGATGATGCCCATAGGAATGGTCACATACCAGTCTTTTTCATTACGTTCCTCGATAACAGGGATATCAACCAGGATCAGGCTATAATGTTCTTCCAGTTCGATACGGGATCGTTCTTCTTCATCCAGAGGGGCCCGGACATGATCCGGATCGATCTCATAGCGTTCTGCGATCTCAAGGATCTCAGTTGCAGTCGGATTTGTCAGTGCAATCCAGCAGCCGGATTCCGCTTCGTCAACCTGATGGATCGCTCCATCTTCCGTTTTAAATATGCGTATCATATGATCGTTCGTTCCTTTCCCTGTTTCGGCTATCTTATTATAATTTCTGAGTCCCTGTTTGTCAAATCTATTGATCGTTCTTTTTCAATTCTGACAGAAGTTTCCAAATTTCTTTACTAAATTTTTACGTGTTCAGAAATTATAATATGGAAGATTTTAACTTAAAGCCTGCATTGTATGCGGGGAGGATGCGTCTTTTTCGCTAAGTAAAGAGGAAGTTTTCCCACATCTGATGAATTTATTACAAAAATTTAGCAACCGAAAATGCAAAAAAGAAACCCGGAAACCTATCCAAGTCAGATAGCACCACCGGGCTTTTTTCATATCTTTTATTCTGCTATTTCTACATTCTTTGTAGCAATCCAGTCAACACCTGTGTCACAGACATTTTTTACAATCACATCACCAATGTGAACCGGCGCTTTCACACGCACTGGTTTTAAAGTTTCCATTGCTTCAAAAATGCTTGCCTTTGGAATTCCAGCATTTGTTTTCACAGAGCAACAGGCAATGGTTCCGTCCTGAACACGAATCATACTTGTGAGAACACGGGTAGGATTTGATAGTTCTGTTTTTCCGTACGCTTCACCCCTTGGACAAGAATTTCCTGTCACTGCAAAATCATTTTTCTCATCTACATGAAGATGACAGCCCTTGGGGCATACAATGCAAATCAGCTCTGTCATTTGCCCACCTCCTCTGCACGAACGGTCAACTGGTCTCCCGATATCTGTTTCATCAGTTTTGCAGGAATGAAAATATGTTCCATCTCACCAGGAGCCATATGTTCCCTCTTAAAGCAGCAAATCTGCTTTTCTCCGTCGAGCACCTGAATCTCGCTGTCATTCATAACAGCATTAACACGAAACGATACATCCACGCCCTTATCAATCCGGTTTATTCGGACTGCCTGCGGAACTGTATAAGTCACACGACCGGCTTTTTTCAGGGTAACAACCGTCTCCTCTTTCGGTTCTGCTGCTCCACTGATACAGGACGCTGCATACATTGCTGCTGCTTTTCCTGCCCGCTCACTTTCCGACGTCACAAAATCCACTAAGTCATGGACATGCACCACATTTCCGCAGCTGAAAACACCCGGCTCTGCCGTCTCCATATTCTCGTAAACTACCGCACCTCTGGTGGCTGTATCAAGCGGAATTCCCGCCTTCTTTGTCAATTCATTTTCCGGTATCAGTCCCACCGATAAAAGCAGGGTATCACAATCGAAAACTATTTCTGTTCCCGGAATCGGTTTCCTGTCACTTCCCACCTGAGCTACCGTTACTTTTTCCACCCGGTGAAGTCCCTCTACATTTGTGACCGTATGAGATAGATACAACGGAATATCGTAGTCATTCAGGCACTGCACAATATTTCTATTTAAACCGTTGCAGTATGGCATTAATTCCACACATGCCAAAACCGTTGCACCCTCTAACGTCATGCGCCTTGCCATAATAAGTCCGATGTCACCGCTTCCCAAGATCACCACCCGGCGACCTACCATGTAACCTTCAATATTCATGTATCGCTGGGCCGTTCCCGCTGTAAACACCCCAGACGGTCTGTCTCCCGGAATTGCTACAGCACCTCTGGTGCGTTCTCTGCATCCCATGGCAAGAACGACCGCACGTCCTTCCACTTCCAACAGACCATCTTTTGTGTTGCAGGCCGTTATCCTGTGATGGTCTACGGAAAGGACCATGGTATCCAGCAAAACCTCCACCCCGAATTCCTGGGCTTTTTTTACAAATCGTGCCGCATACTCCGGTCCCGTCAATTCCTCTTTAAAATAATGGAGACCAAAACCGTTATGGATACATTGATTTAGAATTCCTCCGGCTTCTTTATCACGCTCAATCACCAACACATCCTCTGCTCCTGCCTGCTTTGCACTGCATGCAGCCGCCAGACCAGCCGGACCTCCTCCTACTACCACTACATCATAAACACGTTTCATCCGGCAACCTCCTTTACTGCAGAAGTGATAATGAAGGTTCCCTGTTCATCCATCAAAATTTCCTCCTGCCTTACAGACAATTCTCTTGCAAGAATTTCATGAACACGAGGGCCACAGAATCCACCCTGGCAACGTCCCATTCCAGCATTGCATCTGCGTTTGATAGCGTCCACACTGCGTGGAACTATAGGACTATGAATGGCATCTACAATTTCCCCCTCTGTCACGGTCTCACAGCGGCAGATAATGCGACCATACAGAGGATTTTTCTGAATTATTTTTCTTTTCTCCTCCTCGCTGAGATAACGGAAACGTACTTTCTTTCTCTCGTCTATAAAGGATTCCTTTTTCTCCATTTCCAGTCCACAATCTCTCAGGATACGCTCTGCCTCCTCAGCAATGGCCGGAGCACTGGAAAGTCCTGGCGACTTGATTCCCGCCAGATTAATAAAATGAGGGCAGCACTCTGCTTCAGCGATAACAAAATCCGGGACCTGAGTATTGGGGCGAACGCCGGCATACTCATGAATAATCTCTCTGAAATCCACTCCGGGCACAGAACGATGTCCCTGCTCCTTTAAAAGCTCCAATGTAGCCGGATCCGTTCCTACATGATCACCATCCTGTACTTCATAACAGTCAGGACCTACCAGAAGATTTCCATGCACCGTAGGTGTCACGCAGATTCCCTTAAATCCATGTTCATCAGGACACGGAAATACTACGGAATGAAGTTTCTCTCCCTCGCACTTATCCAAAACATAATACTGACCTGCAAAGTTGGTCTGATGCAATTCATGACCACCCACCATGCCGTAAACTTCTGCTGACCAGCCACCACCTGCATTGATGACATAACGGGTCTCATAGATTCCGGAAGCAGTAGTTACACAGAAATGGTCATCTACCTTTTCAATAGCAGTAACTTCGCTTTCCAGTTTTATATCTACGCCGTTTCGAACAGCTGTCTCCGCCATGGCAATACAGTATTCCCAAGGGTTAATGATGCCTGATCCCGGCGCATAAAGAGCCGCTTTCATATTTGGATTTAAAGCCGGTTCCAGCTTCAGAGCCTCATCATGATCTACAATGCGTACGCCCTCTGCGCCGTTTGCTACTCCCCTGCGATACAATTCCTGGATATACCCCAGTTCATGTGGGTTGTCATATGCAATGATAAACGTAGGCATATCAAGCCGCTCTACATCCAGCTTTTCGCATATTTCTTTTGCCAGCTTAATCCCGCGAATGTTCAGTTTTGCTTCCATACTTCCCACCGGACAATCAAATCCGGCATGAAGAATAGCGGTATTTGCCTTCGTACATCCATTTGCGACGTCATTGTAACGTTCACAAACGCATACAGACAGGTTATATCTGGATAACTGGTAAGCCGTAGCAGCCCCAATCACACCGCACCCCACAATCAACACATCATACATATGCTGCACTCCTTTTCGCTTTACCACCACTTAATCTGGTCAGTAATATATTGTCTCTTGGCAATAAATTCCGGTGAAGTTACATCTCTTGGTCTTGGAAGATCAATCTTCAAATCCTCCTTGATTGTCGTTGGCTTATTGGAAAGAATCAGTACACGCTCTGCCAGGTAAGCCGCCTCCTCAACATTGTGGGTGATAAACAGCACTGTAGCGCCTGTCTCTTTCCACAGCTTTAACACTTCATCCTCCAGATAAAATCGCATCTTAATATCCATCTGACCATAAGGTTCGTCCATAAGAAGCAAATCTGGATTCATGGCAAATGCCCGTCCGATAATGATTCTCTGCTCTGTAGAAACGGAAAGCTGATGTGGATAAGAATTTCTGAACGGCTCCAGTCCCATAAGCTTGATGATATTTTCTACTCGTTCGTCAATTTCTTTCTTTGGAAGCTTTTTTAGTTCCAGACCAAACCTCAAATTCTGTTCCACGGTCTTCCATGGGAGTGCCGACGGTTCCTGGAACACAAAAGCCAGGTTGTGTTTTTTCGGATCGGCGCTCTCACCGTCAATTAACAAGTCACCTTTTGTAGGCATATAAATTCTAGTCAGAAGATTCAAAAATGTGGTTTTTCCACAACCCGTAGGACCTACAATACAGACAAACTCGCCTTTTTTAATATTGAAAGAAATATCGTTTAACACTTTCAAACTGCCGAAATTCTTCGTCAGATTGTGGACCTCTACTTTATACTGATTGTCGCTCATCTCTTGTCCCTCCTACAGTGCCAGATCCGTGTTATCGGAAATTTCTTTACGCAAACGCAAAAACTCCGGGTCAATGGTATTTCTTGGTCGCGGCAGATTGATATCGTAAACTGCCTTCACATGAGCCGGGCAGTTAGACAGCAGAACAATGCGATCCGCCAGATACAATGCCTCTTCGATGTTATTTGTCACGAATAGAACGGTTCTCTTCTCCGCCTGCCAGATTCTCTGAACCTCTTCCTCCATTGCATAGCGGGTCTGGGCATCCAGAGCACCAAAAGGTTCATCCATCAGAAGAATCTGAGGGTTATTGGAATACGCTCTGGCGATACTGACTCTTTGCTTCATACCGCCGGACAATTCGCCCGGGTAGCTCTTCTCAAAGCCCTGAAGTCCCACCAGATCAATGTACTTCTGAGCAATCTTGCGACGCTCCTCCTTTGGAATTCCCTTGATTTTAGGTCCAAACTCCACGTTTTGCATAACCGTTTTCCAGGGCATCAGAGCACGCTTCTGGAATACCATTCCGATTCGTTCATCGCTTCCTTTGATTTCTTCCCCGTCCAGGAAAATCGTTCCATCTACCGGTTTTTCAATTCCTGCGATCATGTTTAACAAAATGGTTTTTCCACAGCGTCCAGGTCCTAAAATAACTAAGAATTCTGAATCCTTTACATCAAAAGAGACATCAACTGCCGCGTCAAAAACCTTATCTCCTACAATATAACTCTGCGAAATATGTTCCAGTTTTAATTTGATTTTTTGGCTGTCCATGGGCAAATAATCCTTTCTAAGATTTGAATGAGAATGGCCAGCAGTGCGCCGACTACTCCGATGCATATCATAGCCAGAAGGCACAGTGGATAATCTCCAGAATCCATACCTCTGACAATCAAGAATCCTACACCAGACTTGCCACCTAACATTTCTGCTGCCAGCACGACCATCCAGCCTGCAGAGGTTGAATTACGGATTCCGGCAAAAATAGCATCAAGTGCAGAAGGAATGGCAATCTCAAACAATGTCTGCCACTTGTTCGCGTGAAAAATCACTCCGATATCCAAATACTCTCTCTGGACATTGGCAATTCCTGCCTGAGTGTTTACAACCACCGGCATCAACGCACCAATAAAGACGATAAGAACCTTTGGAAACTCACCAATTCCGAACCACATTGTCACCAGAGGAACCCATGCCAGTGGCGGAACTGCACGAAAAGCAGTAAAAATAGGGCCAAAAAGGGCATTCGCCTTCTTATTCCAACCGATGAAAATGCCAAAAGAAATTCCCAGAACCCAGGCCAGTCCCAGCGCGATAAACACTCGTTTCAGGCTTGCCCAGATATGTCCAAACAGTCCAAGTTTTTTAATAGGACGATCCAAAAGTTTTAAATAACGATCCCACACAGCTGCAGGAGAAGGAAACTGAGATCCAGGCTTCGAGGAAGCCGCAACCCACAGTGCAAACAGCATAATGATTGCAATAACCGGCAGAACCCTGTAAATCCGATTCCGCAGAATTTCTTTTTTCTCATATTCACTGAGGAACAGTTCTTCTTTTTCTTTTTTCATTTTTTCCACCCCAGAACCTTTCCTTCAACAAGGCCTAACAGCCAAGTGAATACTACACCAAGTGCTCCGATTACCACAATGCCCAGGATGATGATATCTGGTCTCGCAAAAGAGCGACCTTGCTGAATCATATATCCGAGTCCCAGATTTGCCGCCAGCATCTCTGCTGCTACTAAGGTAGCCCAGGCATTGCCCAGCGCTACACGGATTCCCGCAAAGGTCATCGTCATAGCAGATGGAATCCCGATTGTACGGAAAATAGTGAAATTAGAAGCACCGCAAATTTTTCCCACATTGATGAGGGCTTCACTTGTCTGGCGGATTCCTGTGTAGGAATTGATGACGCATGGAACAAATGCGGAAAAAAATACGATAAAAGCTTTTGCCTTCAGTCCCAGCCCCATCCAGATAATGGTAATGGGAATCCATGATACTGGCGGAATAGGACGCAGAATTTCAAATATAGGACGCATAAAACTGTCAAATCCCCGAAACCATCCCATGCACAGTCCCAACGGAACGCCAATGATAATAGCCAGGAAAAATCCTGATAAGGCAACCTGAAGGCTTGCTACAATATGAGCTCCCAGGACTGCTCCATCCGGATTGGGATCCGTTAATTTTACAAAAAACAATTTCACAACCTCAGACGGCATCGGAACATATCTGCTGGGAAGGAACCCAGACGCAACCGCCAACTGCCAGATCAGCAGGAAAGCCAATACGCCAATAGCCGAAAGCATCGCCATCTGAAAGTCATTTTTTCTCTTTTCCGTCTGCACTTTGGCAACACGTTCTTCGTTTGACAGCCGGTGTACGTTTTGGTCACTCATGCTGTAATCCCTCCTTCATTTAAGTGAGGGAACGGATTTTCCTTTCGTATCATCCGCTCCCTCTTTTTTATTTACCCGGAAACATTTTCGGGCTCACAATGTACAATTACTACTTCACTGCTTCTGCAATAACAGGATTTACAAGACCTTTATCCTGGATGGTCTGACGATCTTCCTCCGTGTAGTTGCCCAGTGTGATGAAGAAGTCCAGAGTCTCAAAGAGCTGGTTGGTAGCCTTTGTAACCTTATTTCCACTTCCATTGCGGTCATCTTCCTCTGTTGTCATAGCAGAAACCGCCTCAGACAGTGTCGGGCAATTGTACTCTTCAATCAGGCGCTTTGCAATGTCCTCGGTGACAGCAACACCCTCATCCTCGCAGGACTGTACAAACAGCTCTTCTGCTTTTGCCATATTCTCTTCACTTTCATTGCACCATTCCCAAGTCTTGTAATATACCTGGAATGCAGTTTCAACCAGCTCAGTCTTGTTCTCGATGGCATCCTTGGTTGCACACATAGCAGAAATATTATTCAGCCCCAAATCCTTAATATCCGTTACGCGAACATAACCATTTTCCTCTGCCTGGCATGCAAATGCGTTCCATACGCACATTGCGTCACCTTCGCCAGTCTGGAATGCAGTCAGGCAGGTTCCAACTGCTGTATCCACGATTTCAATTCCATAAGCATCCAGATCATCAATGCCAATGCTATTCATAAATGCCATAAACATATACTGCAATGTAGTTCCTCTGTTTAACAGAACTTTCTTGCCTTTCCAGTTATCCGGATTTTTCGGATCTTTAGCAAGATCGGTATCAGGACGTACAAACAATGCTGTGTTAAATTCGTTGTCGCATACACCAAGCATGTTGATATCATAGTTCTTCATACCATTTAATACACCAGGAGCACCTACATCGCACACATCCCAGTCTGCACTGGCTTCCATCATGGCCGGACCACCGGTAAAGGACTGATATTCTACATCAATATTCAATTCATCGAAAAAGCCCATCTCATCTGCCACATACCATGGCATGGAATGCGCAGATCCTGCAAAGAAACCAATACTTAAGGTTGTGCGCTCATCCAATGGTTTCAATCCCAGTGTAGTGTCTGCGCCTTCCTCTGCTGCTTCTGTTTTTTCTTCCTTTGTGTCCTCTTTCGCTGCTTCGGTATCCGTTGCTGCCTCGGTTGTCTTAGCCGCATTTCCAGATCCTCCGCATGCAGTCAATGCCCCCATAAGAACTGCCGCGCCCACAATCGCCAATGCTTTCTGCTTCATCTTTCTCATTATACTTTCTCCCTTCTTTTATTTCATACTTTTTAACAGCAGCCACAGCCTTGATGGCGGTGACCGTATGCATCCATTGGGTCTTCATCCGGATTTTTCATGCCCAGATGTACTGCCGCAACCTTAAAGGTCTGCGGAAGTGCCAGAATGTTCGGATTCTCTCCTACGAATTTCTTTTTCGCATCCTCCAGTGCTTCCTCAAAGGTAGCTCTTGTCTTTAATCCCATTCCTCTTGCGTAACCAGGTTCCTTAGCTCCTACAATGTAGATGGCACTTGTGTTCATCTCAGCGATGTGACCGCAGCTCATCATAGAGAAACCATGGAATGGATGGAAGGCATTTGCAAAACGATATTTCCGGATATATTCCTCGTTGGTTGCAAAATATTCGCCTAACCGGTTCATATCCGGCAACGTGTTCATTTCATCCCTCTGGAACCATTCATAACATTCCCGCAGATAAGGCCATCTGTCATCATTGAAGAAACCGTTGCAGAGACTGGAACAGATAATCACGCAGTTATCGCTCATGACTCGCTTAAACCGGAGCACCTGTGCAGACAGTGCCTGCATCATCATAATCGGATTGGTTCCCATACCATCTCCATAATGGAATTTCTGCGGCATGCCGAACACCAGAACATCGTATTTTTTTTCTGCCCAATGTACGTAAGTGCGCTTATCTGCCACTTTCCAGGACAACGGCATCATTTCTTTTGCGTATCCAGAAAAAATAGCAATCTGACGACTCTTTGTATCCAAAACCGCATCACAGCAGAAGAACGGATGTCCCATTTTTTCTTCCATTTTCATGGAAATCTCATCAAATTTATTTCTCATGAGGCTGGCATTGTTTACTGGTGTAAAATCATCCCTGTGCATAACCATGGGAACATGGTGGCTGGCAATGCTCTTCCAGTTGCTAATTCCAGTTGCACTGTGCTTGTAACCTCCCGAATAACCTCCATAAGGATTTCCCTGAACATGTCCGATGAGGATCGGAAGATCTGCCTCATACACATATTTATTGATGAAAACCGGATCACCTCTGTCTGTAAGTCCCAGATCTACCATATGTTCCATATCCTCGGAATCGTGGCTGATGATCTGTCCCGTATACCAGAACTCTTTATACAGTTCCGGTCCAAAGATTGCCAGGGCATCTTTGTCTGTACTTCTGGGATGAAGTCCATTAGAAATAATGAACAGGATATCTTTTTTCTCCACACCTGCCCCGTAAAGTTCCTCCAGAATATACTTTACAGCCAGTTTTCTGTGGCTGGTTGGCTGCTCTCCGCCTTTCACACGATCAGGAATGATAAAGACGACCCTGCTTCCCTTGTGAACCAGATTTTTCACCGGCTCCATACCGATTGGATGAGCCAAACTTTCTTTATAAGCAGCCTCCAGCTTCTCCTCCGGAATGTAGTCTGGATCCGGCACAGTAACACCAGGAATAAATGTGTCTGTATTATCCGGCAACCAGGCACCCAAAGTACCTTCTCCATATTCAAATTCAAAATGTTTCATGATGGATACCTCCGTTATTTTGTACAATTTTCGCATCATTTCCCATCACTTTTTGTCACAATTATAGCATAATTTTCGTGTTAGTCAATTCGTTTAGCGCAAATATCGGGCAACTTTTTAAGCAAGCGTTTGTCTTGCTGTATTTAAAGGCTTTTTGAAATTTATTAAACAATTAGCACAACTGATACTTTTCAAATTTTGTTGATATTTTAACGGTTATTCTCGATTTATTACAAATTATTTTGTTGTTTTTCACTGTATCATTTCTTGATTTTTACACAAACGTTTGTTATAGTAAATATGTATACTTTTTCTTCTATTTATGGTATTCTTGTTAATAATGATGCATAAATTCTTGGTGTGACACAGAAGGGGGATATTTTATGTCATTAAAAGACATTGCAGCGGAGGTTGGTGTTTCTATCTCCACTGTTTCCAGAGTTCTGAATACAGAAAATACATCTGCTGCCAGTAAGGAACTTCGGCGGAAAATATGGGAAGTTGCAAAACAGCAGGGCTACATGCCAAATCTGGCTGCCAGGCAGCTTCAGGGCAGCGACTCCCACCGGAGTCTTAAGCCCAAATCACTATACTGTCTTTTTGCAGTTGCTCCCCAGGAGACAAAAGATGACCCTTTTTATACAAAAATTCTGGAAAGCGTAGAACAGGAAGCATTTAAGCATAATTATATCCTGCAGTACACATTTTCTGCCAGCGCGCTGGAAAGTCCTAATCTAATGTCCCCCATTCTGTCAGCAACACCCTCCGACTGTCTGATCATCATTGGCCGTTTCAAAGCGGAAACACTGCACCAGTTAGAAGCTTATTTCAAGAAGATTATCTATGTGGGATTGAATATTCTGGACGCAGACTGCGATCAGATCGTATGCGACAGCTACAAGATCACCTGTAGCGTTGTCAACTATTTTTATTCACAAGGACACAGAAAAATAGGCTTTATTGGAAGCAACGAAGGGCGTATGCGTGGATACCGCGAAACAGTAAAATCATTAAATCTGCCCGTAGATGACCGTTATATCATTAGTGACATGTTTTTGTCCATGGATGGAGGATACCAGGGAATGCTGCGCCTGTTAGATTCTGCTCCGGATGTCACTGCCGTATTCTGTGCAAATGATATGGTTTCTATCGGTGCATTGCGCGCCTGCCGCGACCGGAACATCCGTGTCCCCGATGATATTTCCCTGATTGGCTGTAACGATGTAGAAAATGTCCAATACACTTCGCCCATGCTTTCCAGCGTCCATGTACCTCTAGAGGAAATGGGCAAAATGGCAGTTCGCATTCTTCTTGACCGGGTAGACGGTGGTCATAGCAGTAAACTGAAAGTAGAATTTCCATACAGCATCATAAAAAGGGGAAGCTGCAAAAAGCTATGATCCTTCTTTCTGACAGAAGTTTCCAAATTTCTTAACTAAATTTTTACGCATCCATAAATTGTAATATGGAAGATTTTATGTTAAACTCTGCACTGTACTCTGAAAAAGTGTGTCTTTTTAGATAAGGAGGCAGGGGTTTTCCCCGCATCAAATGAGTTTATTACATAATAATACCCTTGGAATCGATATTGGTTCCACTACCGTAAAAATCGCAGTCTTAGACAGCGAACATCATATGTTATTTACCGACTACGAGCGCCACTATGCTAACATCCAGGAAACGCTCGCTCTTTTATTATCAAAAGCAAAAGAAAAACTTGGCGAGATGACTGTCTCCCCAAGCATTACCGGATCCGGCGGTCTGACGCTGTCCGGTCACTTAGATGTTCCGTTTACCCAGGAGGTTGTAGCGGTTGCTACTGCCCTGCAGGACTATGCCCCGCAGACCGATGTTGCCATTGAGCTGGGCGGCGAGGACGCAAAGATCATTTACTTTACCGGCGGTATCGACCAGCGCATGAACGGAATCTGCGCCGGCGGTACCGGTTCCTTTATTGACCAGATGGCATCCCTCTTACAGACCGATGCTTCCGGTCTGAACGAGTATGCCAAAAATTACCAGATGATCTACCCGATCGCGGCCCGCTGCGGTGTTTTCGCAAAGTCCGATATCCAGCCGCTCATCAACGAGGGTGCTACCAGGGAAGATCTTTCCGCATCCATTTTCCAGGCTGTGGTCAACCAGACCATCAGCGGTCTTGCCTGCGGAAAACCAATCCGCGGCACCGTGGCATTTCTCGGCGGCCCACTGCATTTCCTGCCGGAGCTGCGCCAGGCCTTTATCCGTACCCTGAATCTGGATGCAGACCATATTGTCGCACCGGATCACTCCCATTTATTCGCTGCCATCGGTTCAGCCATGAATGCTGACGAGAACGTAACCGTATCCCTGACCGATATGATCGAACGTCTTACCTCCGGCATCAAGATGGAGTTTGAGGTAAAACGTATGGAGCCGCTCTTTGCATCCCAGGCCGATTACGATGCGTTCCAGGCCCGTCATGCACAGCATCAGGTAAAAAAAGGAGACTTATCCACATACAGCGGCAACTGTTACCTGGGAATCGACGCCGGTTCCACCACCACCAAGGTGGCCCTGGTCGGCGAGGACGGAAGCCTTCTCTACAGTTTCTATGACAACAACAACGGAAGCACCATTGCAACTGCGATCCGTGCCATAGCTGAAATCAAAGAGAAACTTCCGGAAACCGCACACATTGCCTGGTCGTGCTCGACCGGTTATGGCGAGGCCTTATTAAAGTCTGCCCTGATGTTAGATGAGGGAGAGGTTGAAACCATCTCCCACTACTACGCAGCAGCATTCTTTGAGCCGGATGTAGACTGCATTCTGGACATTGGCGGACAGGACATGAAATGCATCCGCATCAAGGACCATACCGTAGACAGCGTGCAGCTGAACGAGGCATGTTCCTCCGGCTGCGGTTCCTTCATCGAGACTTTTGCAAAGTCCCTGAATTATTCCGTCATTGACTTCGCGAAGGAAGCGCTTTTTGCCAAGAACCCGACAGACCTGGGCACCCGCTGCACCGTATTCATGAACTCAAACGTAAAGCAGGCACAGAAGGAAGGTGCTACCGTAGCCGATATCTCTGCCGGTCTTGCTTACTCGGTCATCAAAAATGCATTATTTAAGGTAATCAAGATCACCAATGCTTCGGACCTGGGCACCCATGTGGTTGTTCAGGGCGGTACCTTCTACAACGATGCCGTGCTCAGAAGCTTTGAAAAGATTGCCGGATGTGAAGCAGTCCGCCCGGACATCGCCGGTATCATGGGCGCATTCGGTGCCGCGCTGATCGCAAGAGAACGCTGCAACCACGAAAAGGGCACTTCCATGCTTCCGCTTGACCGGATTCTTTCCTTAAAATATGAGACTTCCATGGCACGCTGCAAGGGCTGCACCAACCACTGCGTCCTCACCATCAACCGTTTCGACGGCGGACGTCAGTTTGTCAGCGGAAACCGCTGCGAGCGCGGTCTTGGAAAAGAAAAAGCCAAGAAAGAAATTCCGAACCTGTTCGCTTACAAATATCACCGGATGTTTGACTATGAGCCGCTCCCGGCTGATGAAGCCACCCGCGGCACCATCGGTGTTCCGCGTGTTTTGAACATGTACGAGAACTTCCCGTTCTGGGCTACCTTCTTAAAGGAATTAAAATTCCGCGTGATTCTGTCTCCGCAGTCTACCAGACAGATCTATGAACTTGGCATCGAGTCCATCCCGAGTGAGTCTGAGTGCTATCCGGCAAAGCTGGTGCACGGCCATATTTCCTGGCTGATCCGTCAGGGTGTACGCGATATCTTCTATCCGTGCATTCCGTACGAGCGCAACGAGACCCCGCAGGCAGGAAACCACTACAACTGCCCGATGGTTACCTCCTACGCGGAAAACATCAAAAACAATGTGGAAGAACTCTCTGAGTTCGATGTCCACTTTATGAATCCGTTCTTTGCATTTACCAACGAAGAAGTGCTGACCAAACAGCTCATCGTGGAATTCGGCAAAGAATACCATATTTCTTCCGTAGAAGTCCAGAAGGCAGCACACGCTGCATGGGAAGAGCTTCTTGCTTCCCGCCGTGACATGGAAAAGAAAGGCGAAGAAACCATTGCCTGGTTAAAGGAACACGACCGCCACGGTATCGTCCTGGCCGGCCGCCCTTACCACGTAGACCCGGAGATCAACCACGGTATCCCGGAGCTGATCACCTCCTACGGCTTTGCAGTCCTGACGGAAGATTCCATCTCCCACCTGGCAGATGCAGAGCGCCCGCTCATCGTCACCGACCAGTGGATGTACCACTCCAGACTGTACCGCGCTGCCACCTATGTAAAGAACAGCGAATGCCTGGATTTAATCCAGCTCAACTCCTTCGGCTGCGGCCTGGATGCCGTTACCACCGACCAGGTACACGATATTCTGACCGGCTCCGGCAAGATCTACACCGTATTAAAGATCGATGAGGTCAATAACCTCGGTGCGGCAAGAATCCGTATCCGCTCCCTGATTGCAGCCTTAAAGGTGCGCCAGCAGAAGCATTTCGAGCGCAAGGTCGTATCCAGCGCTTACAACCGTGTTGTCTTCACCAAGGAAATGAAGAAAGACTATACCCTGCTCTGCCCGCAGATGTCTCCGATCCACTTTGAGCTGATCGAACCAGCCATCCGTGCATTCGGCTACAAGATCGAGGTGCTGCAGAATGACAGCAAAAACGCAGTCGATGTCGGGCTGCAGTACGTCAACAACGATGCCTGCTATCCGTCCCTGATCGTCATCGGTCAGATCATGGATGCGCTGTTATCCGGCAAATATGACCTGGACCACACCGCAGTCCTGATGAGCCAGACCGGCGGCGGCTGCCGTGCTTCCAACTACATTGGCTTTATCCGCCGTGCACTGGAAAAAGCCGGTATGCCTCAGATTCCGGTCATCTCCGTCAATGCAAACGGCATGGAGACAAACCCTGGTTTCACCTTCACACCGGGACTGATCACCAAAGCGATGCAAGGTGTTGTTTACGGCGATATCTTCATGCGCGTGCTCTATGCCACCCGTCCTTACGAAAAGATTCCGGGTTCCGCAAACGCACTGCATGAAAAATGGAAAGCCCGCTGCATCAAGAGCCTTTCCACCCGCTCCGCAAACATGATGGAATTTAGAAGAAACATTAAGGGAATCATCCACGACTTCGACGAGCTGCCGCGGTTAGATATTAAGAAGCCGAAGGTCGGCATTGTCGGTGAGATCCTGGTAAAATTCTCCCCGCTTGCCAACAACCACATCGTAGACCTGCTGGAATCCGAAGGTGCTGAGGCAGTGATGCCGGATCTGATGGACTTTCTTTTATACTGTTTCTACAACAGTAACTTCAAGGCAGACCACCTTGGCGGCAAGCGCTCCACCGCCCGCCTGTGCAACCTGGGGATCTCCCTTTTAGAGTATTTCCGCAAGACTGCACGCAAGGAACTGGAAGCCAGCAAAAACTTCACCCCGCCGTCCCGCATCAGTGATCTGGCTGACATGGCAAAACACTATGTTTCCCTCGGCAACCAGACCGGTGAGGGCTGGTTCTTAACCGGCGAGATGTTGGAGCTGATCCACAGCGGCGTAAAGAATATCGTCTGCACCCAGCCGTTTGGCTGCCTGCCAAACCACATCGTAGGAAAAGGTGTCATCAAAGAGCTGCGCGCTTCCCACCCGGAGGCAAACATCATCGCAGTCGACTACGATCCGGGTGCCAGCGAGGTAAACCAGTTAAACCGTATCAAGCTGATGCTGGCAACCGCACAGAAGCAGTTAAAAGCAGAAGAAAATAAAGCAATTTCCTAAAAAGAAAAGAGGTTTCCCTATGCATATGATCGACAGAAACAGTCCCTGCTGGTGCGGCAGCGGACTCAAATACAAAAAATGTCATTACGATTTCGATGAAAAGCTGAAAATGTACGAGAACAAAGGCTGTATCGTCCCGGAGCACAATATGATCAAAACTCCGGAACAGATTGAAAAGATCAAGGCAAGTGCCAAAGTCAACATTGCCGTGTTAGACTATGTGGCAGAGCACATCAAGGCAGGGGTCACCACGGAAGAGATTGACCAGTGGGTTTATGAGGAAACCACAAAACGCGGTGCCATTCCTGCTCCGTTAAACTTCGAAGGCTTCCCAAAAAGTGTCTGCACTTCCATTAATGAAGTTGTTTGCCACGGCATCCCGGATCCGGACCGCGTTCTTCAGGATGGCGATATCATCAACGTAGACTGCTCGACCATCTTAAACGGCTACTATTCCGATTCCTCCCGCATGTTCTGCATCGGCGATGTCTCACCAGAAAAAAAGCGCCTGGTAGAGATCACCAGACAGAGTATTGAAGTTGGATTAAAAGAAGTAAAACCATGGAATTTCTTAGGTGATATGGGTGCTGCCATCCATGATTTTGTACGCGAAAACGGCTACAGCGTCGTCCGCGAGATCGGCGGTCACGGTGTCGGACTCCAGTTCCACGAGGAACCATGGGTCAGCTATGTTTCCGAGCGCGGCACCGAAATGCTTATGGTCCCGGGCATGATGTTTACCATTGAACCTATGGTAAATATGGGAAAACCGGATGTTTTCGTGGACGCAGATGACGACTGGACCGTATACACCGAAGATGGAAAACCATCTGCGCAGTGGGA
>OGWS01001306.1_pt1 | contig 20407 bp, 24 predicted proteins | sample 1576111 | NCBI WGS metagenome assembly OGWS01 (sample SAMEA3541534, study PRJEB24748) | human gut metagenome | biome: human gut; feature: human-associated habitat; material: faeces | place: China | collected 2012
GTTCCGGAACAGAATAAGACCATTCTTTCAATTCCTTTCCCGGTTCTTCTCCGGTGACTTTATGATATTTAATCTGATTCGCATACCACTTTTCAAAACTCTCAATATTGACCCGCATCTTTCCGGCAATCTCTTTGGTCTCAAAAAAGTTTTTATGTACCAGCCAATACCGATCCGTTTTCTTAAGCCCCAGAAGTTCCCCCATTTCCGAAACACTCATCCACTTTTTTTCTGGAGAAGGCAGCCTTTTGTATGGGCTGTTTGTTTCCACTTCTTTCAACAGACTGTCATAGTCTTCCGTATTTATCATTTTTTCTCGATCCATGAAGTCTCCCTCCTTCTGCCCATACCATACCGCATTTTTTCAAAAAAATTTAGGATGTCGATTTTGTAATTTAACGTGGAGTTAATTAAAATCTTCCGGCAGTTTATCCAGCCAGTCATCAAAGCTCTTTTTGGAAATGCGGTACTTCCCGCCATCCAACTGGATCCACTGGAATTCATTTTTCTTCAGAAGGTTATAGACCGTCGGTCTACTGACTCCAAGAATCTCCTGTAACTCTTTTACTGTATAACATCTTTTCTCTGCCATATGTCATTACCTCTCATTTCATCATTTTTGAGGTGGCAAATAAATGTCCCTCTATATATCCAAAGTTTCAGAGGGGCTTATACAACATGTTTCAGTAAAAAAATGTAAAGATGAGAAAAAAAGGCAAAAAGAAACCTCCGTATGAATTGAATCATACGAAGGATCAATATACCTATCATCATCAATTATCCTGAATGGGATATATTACAAAATGGAAAACTAACTGCTATTATTTCCAATCCTAATATAATCACATGATTGGATATCTTTTCAATCGGATTAAACAGAAGGAGTAATGCTAGCGTGATTCGTACAAAAAATTCTATCATTGGTATAACACAATTATTATTTCTACAAAAGAACTGCCTAATTGCCCCATTCAATGATTTAGATGCCTTTCTAATACCGATAATTGCCCAAGTAATTCCTAATGTCTCCAACGAACTGGATCCTTTCAGTAAAAATGCAATCCCCATAATAAACATCATAATACTTTATGCTAATTCGTCTGCCTGCTTTTCAAAAAACTTTTTTCCTTAAAATAGCTTACTAACATCAGAGTACCTACAAGTACCATAGCACTTCCTAATAAATAAGGTAACAGAAGAGTTACTCTATCAGAAAACAATATACAGATTAATCCTAGAGATGGAAACAATATACTCTTGACTTTTAATATTCTATTCATTTTTCTCCTTTCTCTCCTGTTCTTTTATTCATATAGTGTTTCAAGACTACAGTTCCGGCAGAAACCAAAATTCTTAATAATAATACCATGATAAATTCTATTGAAAACGGATTGCTCAACTTAGTTCCAAGCAAAGTAGTAGTAACAATACTGAGCAAAGAACCGCTTATTCCTGCTGTCAGATAAGTGGTGAATTTCACTCCACAAGCGCCAAAATACAGGCTGACAATGTCACCTGGCAAAAATCCAACAATTCTGGTTATAAAGCATACAAAAAAAGCATTTTCATTCTGATATCCTGTCAATTGTTGAACCTTGGGATATCTAGTCCCAATATACTGTATAATATCCTCACCGCTGTATCTTCCGATCCAATAAGGAATCGTAATGGTTGTCGCCAATCCAACCATACTTACCATCACAGCTATAAATGGTGTAAACAGAACTCCACTGCTCAAATATAAAATCGACAATGGAAACATAATTGTAAGACTTTTGAGAGCAAAGAACAAAACTAAAACACACGCAGCCAAAATCATATTTTCAGGTGTATACCTCAATATCGTTTTTATAGACAAAGGTTCTTCTGATTTTCTTACAATCACAAAAAGAATCAATGTCATCAGAATAATTGCTGCTAAAGGAGTGAGTTTCTTTAGCTTTATTTCTGACTTTTTCTCACTCTTTTGTTTTTTTTCTTTGTTTCTGATTTTCATCCAACTTTTCTCATTCATAATTATAATCACAAGATATTTCTTATATCTATTCGTCTATTATATTTCCATTTACTTCATCAAACACATCCTTCATTTCAAGAGCATATTTTTTACCTATTTTACTCAATCGGTATAATATAATGATGTCAATAATGCCATTTAAAATGAAGATAATTCCTGCCATTAATGCAGCGGCTGAAACTGTATCCGGTGAAAAGAACATCATACTAATTCCAGCCAGAATAATAATACATGATAGAATAACATATGATGTACAACGCACATGAAATATGTCTTTCATACAAACAGCCGTCTCCATACAGATTACTCCATTGATTATGATGAAAATACTAAACACGTAAGAAAACAACACTATTGTAATTCCAGCATGTGTAATGATAAAGATTCCCAAAATACATTTCAAAATGCCTTCAAATAACAATCCCTGCATAAAATAAGTATTCAACCGAAATTTTAAATCATAGAACAAATCAAAAATCCCACTGCACAAAATCATAATACCTGCAATCACTGCAATCACTTTAAATGAATCATATGGCTTTATTATAAATAAAACTCCAAGCAATACCGTCATGATTGCATTTATCCACATATCCAGCTTTATTTTTTTCAACGTTTTCATATTTTACTCCTCCCAGTTTTAGTAAACTCTCACATTCATCAATAATATTTACTATTTCTGCTTTTTATAGCAAATGTCGAAACGAAATAATTAAAATGCGCAGGATTCCATAAAAAATCCTTTTTCCTACACTCTGTTCTATTATTTGATAATTTTCTCCATCAATAATCGTTCCGTCCGGAGCAACTTGTCTACTTTTCAGTTTCAATTTCTCTGTATGTCCACGGAGAGTTTCATTAAGTTCCTTGCATTCTATAAACAGCATCATTTCTGTATCAAGATACACACTCCTCATATCAAGATTGCAGGATCCTACTATACTGAGCGTATCTCCTGCCAATACAGTCTTTGTATGTAATGCCTGGGTTCCAACATATTCATACACATAACTTCCTGTTTGCCTCACAGCTTTCTTCTGATTCAAATAATCCGTACATCCGAAAGGATTGGCACCACTTTCTACCGCATTGATTATCAACTCTGTCTTCACACTTTTCGAACATATTGCTTTCAAATCACCATACATTTTCTGATTGCATATAACATAAGGGGTTTGTATCACAATGTTGTCCGCTTCTTTCATCTTATTTACCATCCTGTCCCAAACCTGTGGCTGTTTATTATACGTATATAAAGGGTTGGTGCAAAGTTCAATACTTTCTGTCTCAATCGTTTCTTCAAACCAATCGATTTCACAAAAAGCTTCTGGATATTTTTCTCTGACTTCCTGATAGTGTTCTCTTAATCTGCCATTAATTCCTTCATGTTTTCCAGACATTCTACAGCAGGAAAGATTCCATATATTTTTGAAATAATCTTGAATCTGATTGTAAGAATTACCCTCACCCGGAACCGTTTCATAGACCAGAATATCCCTATCCTCATTATATGAGTCGATATAATTACCAAGAAATAAATCATCTGTGTTTCTTCCGCCAAGGATATATGCAAAATCATCTGCAATCAAATATTTGTCATGCATTCTGTAATTATTTTTCCACGGTTTTATCAGCGTAATAGGATTGTATAGCTTAACCTCCACATTTTCATGCGACGTAAGTTCCCGAAAATTTCTACTTCCTCTCAAATATAATGTTCCATTTATGCCATCAACTAATATCTGAACCTTTACACCTCTATCTGCAGCATTTAATAGTGCAGCCATCATATCCTGACCACTGTTATCGTCACGAAAATCAAAAGTTGCAAGCACGATATTTTCTTTTGCCGATTCGATTAAACGGAGCCGCCACACCAACGCATCCACATTATTTTCTATATTTAATATCCTCTCCTGTCCAGCCATATTTAACGCCCTTTCACACTCTCTGTTTTCTTCATCAGCTCGTTTGTGATACAGCGGCGGGATCACCAGACATACTATCAAATAAAAGAACCATATTCTCAAAATACCTTTTATCATCTTTCCGAATTTTTTCATTATTCTACACCATTGTATCCTTCGACATTTTATGCTACGATATAAAAAAACAAAAAGCGAGTTGATATATATGAACCATACAAAATCTGCCATCATAGATGCTTTCTGGCAGTTGTTGGAAGAACGTCCCTACACCAAGATTACTGTAAGGGATATCGTAGAACTCTGCCAAGTCAATCGAAACACCTTTTACTATCATTTTCATGACATTCCTGAGCTTCTGGAAACTACGATAAAATCTGATGTAGATCAAATCATCCAGACTAACGGACATTTTGGTTCACCGACGGATTGCTTGATTCCAATTGTTGAGCGTTGCTTAAAACGTAAAAAAGCCATGCTCCATATATACCGTTCTGTGAAACGAGATATATTCCAAAGCGAATTAGAAAGAATCATACTCTACACAGTAACTCAATATGTACATGCTGTTACCAAAGATTTGAATATTCCTTCTGAAGATAAAACTATCCTAATACAGTACTATAAATGTTGCCTTCTTGGATACACATTAGATTGGCTGGACAAAAACATGAACTTTGACCTTTTGAAGTCAGTTACTCGTATTACTGATTTGATTGGAGATTCTTTGAAGCAGGCATTTCTTGAATTGTCCGAATCTTCAAGGACATAATACCCGATTAGATTGAGCACCGCTTCAACTTGACGGTGCTCTTTACATTAGTGGGGCAAATATTCTCAAGATTTCCTGAAATACCCTTATTGGCAACCTTTCTATACACTCTTCTAATGTAATCTGCGTGCACTCATTCAATGTATCAAAATAATCTTTTTTAATTTGTAATACTGCCTTACTGTTATACATCCATACTCCACATTCGAAATGCAGATAGAGGCTTCTAAAATCTAAATTCGTTGTTCCTACAGTCGCTATCTGGTCATCGGAAACAAATATTTTAGAATGCATAAATCCTTTTGAATATTCATATATTTTCACACCACCATATATCAATTCCCTGTAAAATGATCGTGTAGTCAAATGAATCAAGGCCTTGTCATAAATATGAGGAGTGATAATCCGCACATCTACACCGCTTTTAGCCGCTAAGCACAATGCAGATACCATGCTGTCATCGACAATCAAATATGGCGTACAGATATAGACATAATCCTTAGCATTATTTATAATCTGAAGATATACATGTTCTCCCACGTTTTCATTATCCACAGGACTATCCGAATAGGGTTGTACAAATCCATCTGATTCTATTCTTTCATCTACTTCATTTTTTGGGAAAAAGCACTCTATGTCATCTGGTATTCCACAACATAATTCCCACATTTCCAAAAACATTAATGTCAAACTCCATGCAGCTTTCCCTTTGATTTGTATAACTGCATCTTTCCAATACCCATGTTTTTCATAAGTATTGATGTACTCATCAGACAGATTTAAGCCTCCAGTAAAAGCAACCTTCCCATCAATTACAGTAATTTTCCTATGATCCCGATTATTCTGAATAGCCGTAAGAACAGGACGAAATGGATTAAACACTTCACATTTAATACCAATATTTTTCAATTGCATCGCATAGTCTTTCGGTAGTGCGAGAAAACATCCAATATCATCATAAATAACTCGCACCTCAACACCTTGAGAAACCTTTTCTTTCAAAATATCCAAAATAGACTGCCACATCAATCCTTCTTTTATAATAAAGTATTCTATAAAAATATATTTTTGTGCCTTTTTCAATTCCTCCAGGAAAATAGGAAAAAATTTCTCTCCCGGCGAAAGGTACTCAGTCTGGGTATCATCATAAACAGGAAAACCAGCATACCTTAGATACCGGATCTGTGGTATATGAGCAGGAGCTTCATAATATGCAGATTTTTCTGCACTTCCAGGTAATCCATAAAGGGTTCTGTTCTTTTGTCCGATCTGAAATATTTTCTGTTCAAATTTTCTTGTAGATGCCTGAAAATTATATAAGATATACAACAGACTTCCAAACAACGGAAACAATAAAATCAAAAAAATCCAGATTACTTTATTGGCCCCTTTGTCCTTTTTAGAAATGATATAGAGGACAAGAAACCCACTGATTATATGAACAACGCTTCGTAATACTTGTGCAATAAAGCTTTCATTTTGAAAAATAAAGAACAAAAAGCAAAGTTGTAAAATCAACAAGAATAATACTTGTACTCGTCTCAAGAGCAATGCTCTAAACCATGAACGCTTCATTTGATTCCCCACTTATTCTAAATTCTTATTTTTTTACTTATCCCCATACCGAAAGCCCCTGGTCCTACATGACAGCTGATACTGAATGTCAGCGGATCGTATTTAACATCTTCCCAAGGAAACATCTCTTGGACCATTTCCATCCATTCCTGATGTTCTTCTTTTTTTCCGAAGCTCCCTGCGACGCCCACATATATCTCATCACTATTTTTATGAAATTTATCTGCAATTGTTTTCATTTCCATAAGCAGACGTTTTTTACAGCTTTTTGTTCCACGAACTTTTGCATAGGCATCTAAACGTTCCCCGGCAATTACAAGCAGTGGTTTTATACTTAACAATGTGCCCATGGCAGCTCCCGCCGGAGTGACACGTCCTCCCATTTTCAAATATTCTAAGGTTTCCACGCCTACATAGACAATGGATTCATAAGCAGTTTGTTCTAAGGCTTCTTTTATTTCTTTTGCAGAACACCCTTTTTCTTTCAACATCAGTGCATCCAACACGGACTGCCTCTGGGTGACAGAAATGCGATGATTATCAACCACCTGTACTTTTTCTTCATAATCCTGTGCCAGTACCTGAGCTGTTTGACAGGAACCACTAAGTCCGCTGGACATTGGAATATATACAAGCTCATCATATTCGGATAAGAGCAGTTTATCCCACATGTCTAAAACTTCTGCTGGTGAAGGCTGAGAACTAAAAACTTCTCTTTTTTCCTCAAGGCATTGATAAAACTCCTCATGAGTTAAATCAATGCCTTCATAGTATGTTTTCCCTTCCAGAATCACCGGCATTGGAATGACATGGACACCTAGAATCTTTCCTTCTTCTTCAAAGATCCCACTGTTGCTGTCTGTTACAATCGCAACGTTCATCTCATAATCCTCCTGTGCCATTTTTATACTATTACAAATATTTCTTTAATTCATTTACTTTATCCAGCCTTTCCCATGGAAGATCCAAATCTTCTCTTCCAAAATGTCCATAAGCAGCTGTCTGTCTGTAAATAGGTCTTCTTAAAGTCAATTCTTTGATAATACCAGCTGGGCGGAAATCAAAGTTCTCTCTTACAATCTCCGTAATTCTCTCATCTGAAAGTTTTCCTGTTCCAAACGTGTCCACCATAATTGAGGTGGGCTGTGCTACACCAATAGCATAGGAAAGCTGCACCTCACATTTTTCAGCCAACCCTGACGCTACAATGTTTTTTGCCGCATAACGGGCCGCATATGATGCAGAGCGATCTACCTTAGTACAGTCCTTTCCCGAAAAAGCTCCACCACCATGCCGCGCATATCCTCCATATGTATCTACAATAATCTTACGGCCTGTCAATCCACTGTCTCCATGCGGTCCACCTATTACAAAACGGCCTGTTGGATTGATATAGAATTTTGTATTCTCGTCCACCATTCCACCAGGCAGGATTTCGTCAAACACATATTTTTTAATATCCAACTGAATCTGTTCCTGTGTTATTTCCGGATCATGCTGTGTAGAAAGCACTACGGCATCCAGTCTGAGTGGTTTGTCCTTTTCATCATATTCTACAGTTACCTGGGTTTTTCCATCTGGTCTCAAATATGGAAGTATTCCTTCTTTTCGTACTTTTGTCAGCTGCAATGCCAGCTTATGTGCAAGCTCAATGGGATAGGGCATATACGTCTTAGTCTCATTCGTCGCATATCCAAACATCATCCCCTGATCTCCGGCTCCGATGGCTTCAATCTCTTCATCCGACAAATTATGTTCTTTTGCCTCAAGAGCCTTATCCACACCCATTGCTATATCTGCCGACTGTTCATCAATGGCTGTTAACACACCACAGGTATCTGCATCAAAACCATACTCTGCATTTGTATATCCAATTTCCCTGATTGTATCTCGAACCACCTTCTGGATATCTACATATGCATTGGAAGTAATTTCTCCCATTACCATAACAAGACCCGTAGTCGTTACCGTCTCACACGCCACCCGGCTCATAGGATCCTGCTTCAATAATTCATCCAGCACGGCATCTGAAATAGCATCACACATTTTATCTGGATGCCCTTCTGTGACAGACTCCGATGTAAAAAATCGTTTACTTTTATTCATTTTTCATTTCCTTTCATCTTTTTTCCGATTACCTGAATAAATACTTTGATATTCAAATTCATAGTTGTTTCTTTAATTTGCGATTCCCTTTTTCGCTCTGTTCTCTTTCCAAAGTTCATCTGCAACTGGCTTCCAATTCTTCGCATACTGGTCACATTTTGCACAAAGATGTTCTGCTGTTTCTGGAGATTGAAGATCTGTTGAGTGAGCTCCTGATTTTTCAACCATTGCGCGAAGCTTGTCAGGATTTTCCAGCATAGGACACGGACGAAGCATATTATCATTAAATGGCTGATTATCATGGTAAGCCATCATCATCGGTGACTGCAGTGCTTCCAGAAGCGTCTTTTCCCGAATATTAGAATCTGAATAATGGATAAATACGCAAGGATCGATATCACCGTTAGCATTAATATGTAAGTAGCGATGACCACCAGCGATACATCCGCCAACATATTCTGCATCATTCTGAAAATCCAGTGCAAATAATGGCTTTGTGGCACGATAACTACGGATTTTCTCATAAACTCCGGTACGCTGCTGCGGTGTAGGCATCAACTCTGGAACAGCATCGTTTCCTACCGGCATATAATGGAAATACCATACAAAATAGGCGCCCATTTCAATCAATGTATCATAGAATTCCTCTGATGTAATTGAATCATAATTGGCACTGGTATAGCAGCAAGAAATTCCATAAATCAGTTTCTTTCTTCTGAGAAGTTCCATGGCTTTACGTACTTTCTGATATACACCAGCTCCACGTCGTCCATCAGTTGCCTCTTCAAATCCTTCCAGAGAAATGGCTGGTACAAAATTACCTACACGGAGCATTTCATCCGCAAATTCTTCGTCAATCAATGTTGAATTTGTAAAGCAAAGGAATACGCAATCCGAATGCTTTTCACAGATCCGAATCAAGTCTTTTTTACGAACCAGCGGCTCCCCACCAGTGTAAATGTACAAATAAACGCCCAATTCTTTTCCCTGGCAGATAATATCATCAATCTCATCATAAGTAAGATTTAATTTGTGTCCATATTCCGCTGCCCAACAACCCGTACAGTGCAGATTACAGGCCGATGTGGGATCCAGAAGGATAGCCCATGGAATATTACAGTTATACTTCTTTCTCAGTTCTTCTTCCTTCTTCCAGCCAACCAGACTGGCATTAATAAAAAGATTCACGGCAAGTGTCTTAGTCACATTGGGATCTACCTCTTTAAAAAGACGGCGGATATAGCTATAATAAGGATGTTCCGGATCTGTAATTGCTTCCCGAATTATTTTTCTCTGAGAAATAAATTCACCATCAGCAAATTTATCCGCCCAGTCCATCATCTTCGGCATATGCTTATCCGGGTCCTTGTAAATATAATTGAATGTCTGCTCAATTCCCAGTTTCTTTAAAGTATTTGATGCGTTCATAATAGAGTTCCTCCTAAGATTTTATATTTGTTAATAATAACTTTTACTTAAACATGCTATTCTTCCCAGTCAGTATCTTCCTCGTTCTTTTCCTGTCCTTGGATTTGTTTTGAAATCTTCACCGTCTCCTTGACCGTGAGATGGTTCATGAGACCTTCTGCAAAGAAACCGCATCCGATAATGACATGACTGATTTGACTTTCCTGAAACGGCTTTATTATAATTAAGATACCAAAAGTAGCTACAATGATGGAAAGTGTCAATATCCATTTCCATATTTCAAGTCCAAATACTTTTGCGTCTTTTGCAGTCTGAACTTTTAATACAGCATCAAGCAAAATCAACAATCCAAGTCCTGGTGAAAGATATGAACGGATACGCAAATTGCATCCAAGCACTATCACACCAAGCACTATCAGGAATATTCCACAAGCCAGATCATATTGGAAAGCCAGATCATACAAATCATCTGAAAGATATCCAATAATCTTAACAATTCCATAAGCAACTAAGATGATGCCCCCTGTGATACATAGCACCAGTGGGGATATAGATGGTATTGTCATACATACGATTCCAACTATATAGAAAATAATTGAAATCAAAACATACCCATCTCTTGCCATACGAATCTTTTTCAATATTTTCACCTCCATTCTCTTTTTCTGCCTAAATTCTACATATTATTTCATTCTTCTTCTATGGGCAAACATCTTCTATATATCCAAAAACTAGGCAAACTTAACATGTTTGTCTGAATTCATTCAAAGTCCAAGATCAATAAAAGCTTCCCATTGCCGACATAAATTTCGACAACGGGAAGCTTTTGCTTATTTGTTTATCATGGAAAAGAATATGATTATTTCAATTTTTTTCAAACTCAAATAACATGATATTCTTTCAGCAGTTTTTCCACATCTGTGTTTTTGATAAAGTCTAAAGCCTTTTTAACAGCAATCTTTTCCTTGATTCCCAGCTTCATCTCAGTCAGTGGTTCTCCATCACGCAATTTGACAGTCGCATTCAAAAGATCCCTCACATCATATGTGCTGCCCCAAACCTCCGGAACTCCACGGTCTACATTAAGCAAGGTATAAACAGCCTCCATACCGGTACGCATGGAATACTCTGTTGTAAAAATAGTATCCCTTGCGGTCTCGGCAAACTGGCCAATAAATGCAAAGTTTACTGCTCCATCAGGCACAACTTTTGGACGATCCGTATCATTACGAGGCATGAAAAAGGCATCAATATAAGGCATCATGACCGGAACTGTGTTTGCACTGTTCTCAGCCAGTTCTTCAATCTCGTTTTCCGGCACACCAATATGGTACAGCCATTCCATACAGATCTCTTTTCCTGTACAATCTCTCATTGGCTTTTTGACATAGTCACCAGGTTTGTCATTAAAGAGCGCATATACCCAAACGAGACAATGGTCTTTTGGCTGGGAACGGAACTGTGGCTGACGGTTAATCGTCCAACTCAAAAGCCAGCTGGAATCTTTTACAGATACAATACCGCCAGTGACCACTTTACCAGTAAACGGATCTCGTTTGCAGATATTTGTGATATATGGAATAATTCTTTGATCCAGTGTCTCCACAGTGGCACTCATCCAGTTACACAGCTCACTGTCAAAACAAAATTTATCAGGGTTTCCAAAGTCAGGACTCTGGGCGGCAATACGTCTCCACATATCCCATCCGCCACCTGGCTTGATTTCCGGATTATATGGAGCCGGTGTATTCTGGGATCCCATTGCAGAGTTTTCCACACATCCACCATTTGTGATGAACACAAGATCATCCTCTGTGAGGTCTACGAAACGTGTTTCACCTTCCGCCTCAAGTTCAATACGGGTAGCCTGCTTTCTGTTGGATGTAACATCAAACTCAACATTTACAACCTTTGTATTATAGTGGAATACGACACCGGCATTTTCCAGATATTTTACCATCGGAAGGATCATACTCTCATACTGATTATATTTTGTAAAACGCAGAGCCGTGAAGTCAGGAAGACCTCCGATATGGTGGATATAGCGCTTAATATAACGCTTCATTTCCAGTGCACTGTGCCAGTTTTCAAACGCAAACATCGTCCGCCAGTACAGCCAGAAGGTGGAATCAAAGACTTCCTCATCAAAGACATCCTCAATGGTCTTATCATACAATTCTTCATCCGGAGTGAAGAACAGCCTCATGATCTCCATCTGTGCTTTGTCTGAAACTGCAAATTTCTTATCTGTATGTGCATCCTGTCCCCGGTTGACAGTCGCACGGCAAAGAGAGTAATTCGGATCTTCTTTATTGAGCCAATAATACTCATCCAGTACACTGACTCCCTCAGTTTCAATAGATGGGATAGAACGGAACAAATCCCACATAACTTCAAAATGGTTATCCATTTCACGTCCGCCACGCATTACATAACCTACACCCGGATATTCAAACCCATCACAGGCACCACCAGGAATCGGATCTTTTTCAAAAATGTGTATACGTTCACCTTTCATCTGACCATCACGGACAAGGTAACATGCGGCTGAAAGTGCTGCCAGCCCTGTACCAATAATATAAGCTGACTTGTGATCTACTCCTTCTGGTTTCTTCGGATGAGCAAAAGCTTCATAGTTTCCACTTGAATAATACATAATCATACCTCCTGAATTTCAATTCGTTATATATGTTTTTCAATTACATCCTCAATATACATTGAATGATAACTACTCACAATCAACAGAATAGCCCCATCATCGAATTCTTCGATGACAGGGCTATATTGTTGTTTTTTTCGACAAACTTCATCATTTGTTGATATTATCATATGGCTTATCAATCCGGCATTTTTCAAGCATACGAATGATATCTCCCTCTATTAAATTACTCAGTCTGAAAATCATCTTTTCCGGTGACGGTTTCATGTCCTTCCGTATCCAGTCAAGCATCATACCCACAAAAGCATACTTGTAAAAATCGGCAATAAATTTTTTATCCTCCTCCCTGACACTCATGCCTTGAGCGCATTCTTCAACAACATTAATAATCAATTGATAAACAACCCTGTACAGATATTGAATAATCTGTTCCTGACTGACATGACGGTAAACATTAAGTATAAAAGGCTTGTTTTCTTCTACGGCATGAAAAATATTCAGAAATCCCTGTTCCCATGCATCATATGTAGTATTTCCATTTGCTGCTATGCGGGAATCCTCCTCACAGGACCATTCAATGAGGTCATAAATATCTTTGAAATGATAATAAAAAGTTGCACGGTTGACACCGCAGTCTTCTGTAATATCACTAATTGTAATTTTGGTAACCGGCTTTTTCAGTAACATCTTTTTGAGAGATGCCTCTAATGCTCTTTTTGTAATATCCGACACTTATCAATCCCTCCTGTTCTGTATATCATTCCATTCGTTTGAAAATTATTATACACTAACTCACATATTTCCCACAATGAAAAAAAAATAAAGCACTGAAACTTCCTAAAACCAAAAAAATTCAGTACTTTATTGTAGATAAATCAAATTACAAATGACAAATCAGCCAATGCCTGATATCGTCATAAACGTCTTCTTTGTCTGTCTCATTGATCAATTCATGTCTGTCATTTTTATAAAGTTTTATCGAAATATCCTTAATTCCTGCTTTTTTGTAGATTTCATAAACATGTTTAACTTCTTTTCCATAATTACCAACAGGGTCTTCTTCTCCTGCAATCAAAAACACAGGAAGGTCCTTCGGGATTTTTGCAATATTATCTGAATTCTGTATGAATGACAGCACGTCCAATAAAGTACGGTATCCATTTACCGTAAAAGAATATGTACAATACTTATCCGTATTATATTTATCAACAATAGTTTCATCCTTTGTAAGCCAATCATTTGATGTCCTGACGTTTGGAATATGATCATTAAATTTGCTGAAAAACATATTTTTCAGCATCTTGGATCTATAGCGGTCTCCCTTAAAGAATTTAGTCAGCGATACCATTATTTTACCAGCTTTCAGTACACTTCCAGACTGGTTGCCTGTTCCGGAAATAATCACTCCATCCAACTCATTTCCATATGTCATTATATAGCGCCTTGCCATAAATGACCCCATACTGTGTCCAAACAAGAAGTAAGGAACATTAGGGTAATTTTTCTTTGCAAAACGGGTTACTTCATATAAATCTGCAACGACAGTTTCACTCATGTTGCTTGGACAAAAATACCCCAAATTGTCATCTGTTTTTGCCGTTTCTCCATGACCAAGATGGTCATTCCCAATTACAAGAATACCCTGTCTGTTTAGGTATCTGGCGAATTGATCATATCGTTTAATATATTCAATCATTCCATGTGAAATCTGGACAATTCCAATTACTGGCATATTTGGCTCCCAAATAACAACGTGCAGATGATTTTTTCTATCCGTGGATGGCAAATAAAATTCCTTCATTATACTACCTCCTAGTATTCTTATCTCCAGAAATATACTTTTAAATTCTATATACATTATTTCAAGTATCCTCTATTTCAGCATATCAGATATCCTCTCAACGACAATAGGCAAACACCTTTGCTATGTTAAAAATATGGACATTCATACAAGGTATGTCTAATAATTTTTAAATTATTGTTTCATGAATCTTCGCCATAACAAATAAACTACTAAAAATTGCCTTTAAATATGAGGGGAGAAACATTCATCATTTGAAACATTTCTCCCCTGTAGTGTTTTCCCTGCAATATGAACTATAGAACTCTTCTTGCTCTTCAGTACTTATGCAAGCCATAGAAACAATCAGAAATACAACCAATATTGTTTTTTCTATTCTTCTCACATAGTTCCTTCCGGACATAAGAAACCGGCAGGTATTTCACTGCCGGAAAATATTGGTTATAAACCATAATTTAAAATGTGGTCAGTCAGATGACTGGTAGTTCTTATTTAACATCGGACATTCCTCTAACATTTTCTGTTATACTGTAACAAATCTTCCTCCTTCATTCTGTCCAAGTGATTAAAATTCCTTACGATAAGAGACAGTGCCAGTACGCAGGCTAATACATCTGCAATTGGTGCCGCATACAAAACACCATTCAGTCCAAAGAACATTGGCATAATGATAAGCAATGGAATCAGGAAAAAGCCCTGTCTGGAAAGAGAAATGATAATACCCTGCTTTACATCTCCGATTCCTGTAAAATAGTTTACTGTCATAGGCTGTACGCTGTAGATGATTACCATCATCATATATATTCTCAAATATTTTGCCGCGAATTCATAATACAGTTCTTCACCACTTCCAAAGATGCCTGTAATTTGTCTGGGAAAGATTTGAAATGCCGCAAAGGCAACCAATCCAATACAAAGAGCCGTACCAAGTGCTGTCTTATAAGTTTTCTTAACACGGTCATAATTCTTCGCTCCCATATTAAAGCCCAGAATCGGCTGACATCCTTGAGCAAGCCCAACAGCAAAGGAAGCAAGTATACTGTTTAACTTTGCCGCTATTCCTGAAACTGCAAGTGGAATGTCACTTCCATAAACTGACAATGCTCCGTATTTTCTTAGCATATTGTTAAGAACGATATTCACAAGCATCATAATAATATGATTGATAAAATTTGATGTTCCAAGCTTAATGACAGAAATCGCGTATTCCAGACGGATCCCCAGCATATTCACATGAATATCAAAGGTCTTAAAATTCCTGAAATATAAAATACCGATGACAAATGAAATAATCTGACCGGTAATCGTGGCAAAAGCTGCCCCCTTAATGCCCCAATCGAATCCAAACATAAATAGTGCATCTAAAAATACATTCAAGATTGCTCCCACTATATTACATGCCATAGAGTATTTCGGACTTCCATCTGCACGAATCAGCATACTCATGGCATTACCCATCAAAAGAAATGGAAAACCAAAAGCCGTAATTCCCAGATAGGTGCTTGCATACGGAAAGACATTTTCTGTTGCTCCGCAAAGCCATAATATAGGTGTCTTAAAAGCAAGAACGAAAAGCATGATAAATACACCAAAAGAAGCCATTAATGTCAGACCAGTTCCAACAAATTTCTTCGCTTCTTCTTCCTGTTTCGCACCCATATTAATATTGAAATTAGAGGCTGTACCAATACCAACCATCTGTGAAAATGCAGTAGTCAATGTCACAACAGGAAATGCAACATTAGTAGCTGCATTGCCATACATACCAACCACATGTCCAATGAAAATCTGATCTGTAATATTATATACCGCCATGACCAGCATACCAATGATGGAAGGAATTGCAAATTTTCTGATAAGTCCGGGAATCGGAGCAAAACCAAGTGGATTTCCCTGTGCATTGCCATCCTTAATAGTCTGATTCATTTACTTTTCCTCCTTCAGAAAGTTGGAAATATTTTTTTCCAGAACAGCAAGTGTTCGCATAAAAATATCCAAATCATCATTTCCAATACCCGCCGTAAAGATCTGATTGAGATGCAGAAGATCTTTCAGGACAATCTCTCTTATTTCATTTACCTTGTCTGTTTTATAGATTTTGTTTTGGCGCTTATCCTTTGTATCCTGCACTCTTTTAACCAGTCCCTTACTTTCCAATGAGTGGATTACTCTGGTTGTCATTGCTTTATCTACACCAACAAGTGCTGTCAGTTCTTCCTGCGTAGCACCATCATGAGAATTGATAGCCATAAAAAAGGGCTCCTCAGCAACAGTAATATTATATTTTTTTACAACAGCTCCGACACATATCTGCGCTTTTCTGGAAACACGCAGCAAATCTCTCGATAATTTTTCCATGTATATAATCCTCTCCTCCCAATAGTTGATCCATCAACAATTAAAGTATAAGTTTATTTAGTTGAGCTATCAACTAAAATCGAAAGATACTATTATATCATCAATAATAAAAACACTGGAGGTATCCTAATCACACTCCAGTGCCGTATAAATATATTCATAAACAAACGCAATTTACAAATTCTGAGTTAGTAATCTATCCTGTATAAGCGTCACTTTCATTATTCTTAAAAATCTGATTTTCGAGCCACTGTCTCTCTTCATCTGTTTCAGGAAGGTGAATTCTTTCAATTTTGAAAATAACCGGTCTGGTGCCATCTCTTGTGCCACAAAAACTTCCGCTTCAGGAATCAGTTTTCTGACCATATCATAATTCTTTTTCCAATAATCAGTTTCTATAAAAGAATGGATCTCTATATTTGCATGAAGCCATAAAGACATTACTTCGTCCAGATCTCTTGTTTCAAATCTTCGAATCATTTTCTTGTACCATAATTATTATACTTTTCTTTACAATCCGTTTCTGTAAATCTCATTGATCACAGCCTGGGCATGTTCCATTTCTTTTTTCTGAACGATTGCATCTCTGTCACTTAAGATTGCAAGCATCTCATCCACCAGATCCTCGATTCTGGGATTACTCACCCGATACAAATATCCAAGCATCCGGGCAGCAGTATAATCTGTGTTCATATTTTTATAGGCAATTTCTGCACAGAACTCTTTGGGATATCCTCTGTCCAGTAAAACCTTGTATAATTCATCGGTTCGTTCCGATGCCATAAGCAATCACTCCCATAATTTCAAAAAACTTTAAATCAATATTCCTTCCAGATGATCCAGCTCATGCTGACAGATCTGTGCCGGCCAGCCGCTGAGCTTCTGTCGCTGTTTTTTCCAGTTCATATCATAATATTCTACTTCGATATTCTCATATCGTGTTGTTTTCCTCACACCAGAAAGAGACAGGCATCCTTCTTCTGTTTCGTATGGAATATCCTTGCTCAACAGGATCGGATTAAACATCACAACATCTACGAATCCCATATTTACAATAATCACTCTCTTTTTTACACCGATCATATTTGCAGCCATGCCTACACAACCGACACGATTTGCCTGTAAGGTGTCCTGTAGATCTTTTCCCACCTGCATATCTGCCTTTGTAGCAGGTTCTGACTTTTGTCCCAGAAAGAACACATCTTTCATTATTGGCTTTACCATCTATCATTCCTCCATATCAAATCATTTCACATTCTGATTATATCAACAAAATCATATTTCTACCATAGCGAGGTTTTTTCATTTTAATGTTGTATAAAGGGCTCTCTTTTCCCATATAAGTGAGAGGTTCTTTTTCTAAGAGCAAGATCCACCCGTGTTTAACAGTAGTGCCATTTTGGCAACTGTTCCACTTACGGGTTTTCATCTTGATGGGGATTACGCTTCCCCATGCCCTCGTTTTCGACATCACAGATGTCTTCTGGCTTCCACTGAAAAAGTGGTCGCAGCAACATAGGTACAAATGGAAGGGACAGCCATTGTTACCTATGTTGACATCACTAGGTGATGGATCATTCCGATGGAAAGGAGGAATATGCAGAGAATAAATAAAAGGAAAAATGTTACTCATCCACATTTTGTAGCTGTAAGGCTTACCGATGCAGAGATGGCTCTATTAGAACAGGGGGCATCCACACTTGGCATTTCCAGATCGGAGTACTTGAGAAAATTACTTCTTGATAAGGAAATTACAAACAGGATTGAAGTTGTAGCTGACATGGATGAACTACGGTGCCTGGTCAATGAATATGGAAAAATCGGATCGAACCTCAATCAGATTGCAAAATATTTTAACACTGGCGGAGAAAGCTCTGCGGAAATGAAAGATGAAATCCGGCAGTGTATCTCTGATCTGTTTTCCTTAAGAAAAGAAGTATTACGAATGGCAGGTGAATTGAATGGCCATAATCAAACACATTAAAAGCAGAAATGCAAATTATTCCGATGCACTGGAATATCTGCTTTTCCAACACAATGAAAAAACAGAAAAACCGATTCTGGATGATTCCGGCAGAAAACTGTTGAGAGAAGAATTCTATATGGACGGACTACATTGTGACCCAATGTCTTTTGACAAAGAGTGTGAGAAGACAAATACATTTTTTCACAAAAACCAAAAAAGAGGCGATATCAAAAGCCACCATTACATTATCAGTTTTGATCCTGTTGATGCAACAGAATGTGGACTCACCGGAGAAAAGGCACAGGCACTATGTCTGGATTTTGCCAGAAAAAACTTTCCTGGTTATCAGGCACTGGTTGTCACTCATACGGATGGGCATAATGGCTCCGGTAACATTCATACCCATATTGTCATTAACAGTGTCCGGAAATATGCAGTTGAACGGCAGGATTACATGGACAAGCCTCATGAGCATGAAGCGGGATTTAATCACCGATCCACGACAAGATTTCTGAATCATTTAAAAAAAGAAGTCATGGAGATGTGTGAACGGGAAGGTCTTCATCAGGTCGATTTGCTTTCTCCGGCACCTTCAAAAGTGACACGAGGCGAATACTGGACAAAGACGCATGGACAGGATCAGATGGATAAAACAAATGAGAAAATCCGTGCTGCTGGGCTGAAACCGGCTTCGACTGTATTTCAGACACAAAAACAGTTTTTGAGAGCTGCCATTGATGACTGCTCGCAGTTATCCGGAAGTTTCGATGAATTCCAATCTCTGCTTTTGGACAAATACAATATTTCTGTCATTGAGAAAAGAGGTAGTTACCGGTATCTTCATCCGGACAGGGACAGACGGATCTCTGCAGAATCTCTGGGAGCCAACTATGGAAAAGCATATCTGGAACAGCAATTTCAGAACCATTTCATCAACAAAAGTCATCCGCATGAAAGTTCTCACAATACAGAAAATGCTGCAAATCTCGATTATCATACAGATCCATTTATGATCTTTTTTGTAAAATCTGAGCTTAGCCTTGTGACGGATCTCCAGACAAATGTAAAGGCAATGCAGAATCAGGCTTATTCCCGAAAAGTGAAGATCAGCAATCTGCAGCAAATGGCAGATACCTTGATCTATATTCAGGATCACGGTTATGACACCAGAGAAGATCTGAGGATACAGGAAACTGACATTCGGTTGAGGGTGGAAGAAGCACAGGAACATCTTTCCGATCTATCTTCCAAAATGAAGGACCTGAACGCACAGATTCACTACACCGGACAATATTTTGCTTCAAAACCGATATATGCTGAATTTCTGAAATCGAAAAATAAAAAGAAATTCCGGCAGGATCATTTATCGGAAATCAAATCCTACGAGGAAGCCCGTGACTGGTTAAAAGCGTTCTATCTGAATGGAAAGATGCTTTCGATGAAAATCCTGAAATCTCAAAAAACGGAACTACAGAAATCCATTGATACCCAGAAATCAGTTGTAAAACAATTCAGGGATTATCACAAAGAACTGGAAATCGCCAGTGCCAATGTAGATGCCATTCTCGAAAGGAAGGAGCCATCCATTTATACGCATTACGAACAACCGGCACAGAAAAAAAAACTAAAAACAAATTCACAAAACAAAAAGAAGGAGGACAAGGCACTATGACACAAACAAAATAATGAATCATTTTATATAATATCATCTGCATTGTCTTGCATATAATGACTCCTTTTCTAAAAGTAAATATGGCATTGCTATCCATACGAATTAAATGAATAAAGACAGTAAGCCGG
>OGWS01001308.1_pt1 | contig 20374 bp, 14 predicted proteins | sample 1576111 | NCBI WGS metagenome assembly OGWS01 (sample SAMEA3541534, study PRJEB24748) | human gut metagenome | biome: human gut; feature: human-associated habitat; material: faeces | place: China | collected 2012
TGCTCTCCATGATACCAACTGCTGTACGCATCCAGGAAGCAAGTCTTTCCTGAACTTCTTTGTCAGCCCAGTGTCCAACGATAACTTTTCTTTCAATTCCCATTCTGGAAACAATGTGTCCATATTCACGTCCACCATGTGCAGACTGGTTTTCATTCATGAAATCCATATCAATTGTGTCATATGGTATTTCCTGGTTAAACTGTGTATGCAGATGGCACAATGGTTTTCTGTATTCCTTCAGTCCAAGGATCCAGGATTTTGCAGGAGAAAATGTATGCATCCAAGTGATCACACCTGCACATTCATCGTCTGCATTAGCCTCATTAAAAGTCTTACGAATCAGCTCATTTGTGATCAATGTTGGTTTCCACACCAGTTCAAAAGGAAGAACGCCTGATTTGTTCAGTTCCTCAACAATAATCCTTGAGTGTTCTGCAACTTTTCTTAAGCATTCATCTCCATAAAGATCCTGTGAGCCTGTGCAAAACCAGAACTTATAATTTCTACCTGTAACCATAACAAAAAACCTCCATATATTTTTCTTTGATCATTTTTTCTTCTTTGCGGAAGCCAGTACAGACTGGATCACGATGAAGAAGCAAAGCAGTGCGGAAAGTACAATTCGTACCCACCAGCTTGATAAAGTACCCTGTGCTGTGATCAGACTGGAAATCGTTCCTTTGATCAGCACACCAAACAAGGAACCGATCGGGGTACCAACACCACCGGAAAGAAGTGTTCCACCGATAACGGCTGAAGAAATTGCATCCATCTCAAGACCTTTTGCCTGCTCTACGAAACCGGCGCAGCTGTTGAGGCAGAAAAGGAATCCGCCAAGTCCTGCAAGAAAGCCATCCAGTACATAGGCACGGAACATTGTCTTTTTGACATCAAGACCCATCATCAGGGCACTCTGTCTGTTTCCACCGATCGCATACAGTTTACGGCCGAATTTGAAATATTTCAGAAGCACTGCAATAATGAGAACTACGATAATTGCGATCACTACTGTCGGCGGAATGTATGCCGGGATAAATTTACCTTTTTTGTTTGTAGAACCAAATGGCATGTAGAAACGGTAGTTTGCCCATTTCAGGAATACTTCGTTTTTGATGGAGATCATGTCTGTACTGATGATTGCTGTCATACCACGTCCGAAGAACATGCCGGCAAGTGTTACGATAAATGGCTGGATTCCCATGTAAGTTACCAGGAATCCCTGTACGATACCAAAAGCAAGGCCGATCAGAAGTGCTGCAAGAACTGCCACATATGCACTCACACCTTTGTTTTCCATAAGGTCTGCCATTACCATGCAGACAAGTGCTGTTACAGAACCAACGGAGATATCAATACCACCGGTAATCATAACGATCGTCAGGCCACAGGAAATAACGAGAAGACCTGCATTTGATACAAAAAGATTCAGAAACATCTGCGGTTTGGCAAAACCTTTATCTGCAAAGATCACCATACCTGCTGCATACATAACGAAGAACAGAACGATCGTGATCAACAGCAGAAATCCGGTACTTGTCATTTTCTTTTTCTGTTTCATTATTTCTGACCTCCCTCTGCTGCAACGGAAACTTTTTTGCTTCTGTGATTTGCAACGAATTTCTTAAATACATCACTCTGTAAGGTTACAATGATGATAACAACGATTGCCTTATAAACAGGAAGCTGATCGGCTTTTACATTCATTGCATACAGAGTTGTTGTCAGTGCCTGGATTGTATAAGCTCCGATTACAGAACCGATCAGGCTGAATTTACCACCACCAAGGAAGTTACCGCCAAGTGCAACTGCCAGGATGGCATCCATCTCAAGGTTCAGACCAATGTTGTTCGCATCTGCGGAATAGATACGGCTGGATGCTACCAGTCCGGCGATTCCTGCAAGAACACCGCAGATCACGTAAGTCAGGAACTTGATCATGGTAGAGTTCAGACCTACCAGTCGTGCTGCTTTACCATTGATACCAACACTCTCAATATAAAGTCCAAGAGCTGTCTTTTTCAAAATCAAAGCTACGATAACTACGGTTACGATTGCGAAAAGAACAGGCGTCGGAACCGGAGATTTACCGATATATCCACCTGCCATCTGGAAAGATGGAACACGGATGTAAGTGATCTGTCCATTTGTAACAAGCTGTGCGATACCTCGTCCTGCAGTATAAAGGATCAACGTTGCTACCATCGGCTGGATATTCAGCTTTGCAACCAGAAATCCGTTAAATGCACCACAGAGTGCGGCTGCAAGAAGTGCTGCAATTACAGCAAGAATCAGAGAACTCTGATATTCAGTTACGGAAGATGCACCACCAGATAAGATCTGACAGCATACAGCTGCTGCAACCGCCATAACTGCACCAACACTGATATCCTGTCCACCGGATGCTGCTGTAACAAGTGTCATACCAACTGCAAGGATTACCAGTTCAGATGCACGGTTGATAACATCAATAACATATCCATAAAGGACACCATTTCGAATCGTAATATTAAAGAAGTCCGGAGTCTTGATCACATTGATCAGAAGGACCGCTATCAGACACACGATAGGAAGAAAGAGTCGTGCACTCGTGATCTTTTTTAATTTACTTTTATTCATTCTTATCGTCACCTCCTGCAATCGCTTTCATAATATTGCTCTGTGAAAGCTCGCTCTCTTCCAGTTCTCCTACCTTTTCTCCATCACGAAGGACTGCCATTCTGGAGCAGGTACGAAGCATCTCTTCAACCTCTGAAGAAATAAAGGTTACTGCCATTCCCTGATCTGCAAGATCAAGAACGATCTTCTGGATCTCCGTCTTGGTACCGATATCGATACCTCTGGTCGGCTCATCCAAAATCAGATATTCCGGATTTGTCAGAAGCCAGCGGCCAAGGATAACCTTCTGCTGGTTACCACCGGAAAGACTCTTAATCGGAGTTTCACGGCTTGCAGTCTTGATCTGCAGCATATCAATATATTTATCTGCCGCCTCTTCCATCTCTTTACGGCTCATCGGATGGAACATGCCTTTCTTTGCCTGCATTGCAATGATAATGTTTTCTCTTACGGAAAGATCAGCAATGATACCTTCTGCCTTACGATCTTCCGGAAGATATGCCATACCAAGCTTCATGGCATCCAGTGGACTGTTGATCTTTACTTCTTTTCCATTTACCTTCAATGTACCACTGTCAGCTTTATCAGCTCCGTAAATGGAACGTACCAGTTCAGAACGTCCGGATCCCAGAAGACCGGTAAGACCGATAACCTCTCCTTTATTAATCTTAAGATCAAATGGCCGGATCGTTCCCTTATGTCCAATACCCTCAGCCTCAATGACCGGAGTTTCGGAGAATACTTTTTTATCTTTGTGATCGCCTTTAATGTCTGCAAGATCATCAAAATCCTTACCCATCATCTTGGCAACCAGCATAACTCTTGGAAGATCTTTGGTCTCATATTCTCCAACCAGCTCACCATTTCGAAGAACCGTGATCCGATCACACACTGCATATACCTGCTCCAGGAAATGTGTTACGAAGATGATTCCAACACCTTCCTCACGAAGTCTGCGCATCAGAACAAACAGTTTCTCAACTTCTTCATCATCCAGAGAGGAAGTCGGCTCATCCAGGATCAGAACCTTACATTTCATATCCACAGCACGTGCGATCGCGATCATCTGCTGGATCGCTACAGAACATTCATCCAGCATCTGTGTCGGCGGAACATTAATGTTCAGGCTTTCCAGAAGCTTTGCAGAACGTGCATTCATTTCTTTCCAGTTGATCATTCCAACCTTGTTTCGCGGCTCACGGCCAATAAACAGGTTTTCCGCAACAGTCAGGTTCGGACAGAGGTTTACTTCCTGGTAAACCGTGCTGATTCCATTTGCCTGTGCCTCCTGCGGAGAATGATTGATAATGTCTTTATTTTCACCATTCATATGAATGGAACCGCTTTCGAATTCATGTACACCGGTCAGAACTTTGATCAGTGTTGATTTTCCGGCTCCGTTTTCTCCCATCAGTGCATGGATCTCACCTTTGCGAAGTGTAAAATCCACATGGGAAAGGGCACGGACACCGGTGAAATTTTTACTTATATCACGCATTTCCAAAACAACGTTTTGTTCCATTTTCTTTCCTCCATTCCCTGTTTTATTCCATTTTTTCCTTTATTTTCCCTTTTTTGAGCGCAAAAGGGGCGTGGCCCATAAAATCCATACCATCTGGATCCTGTTCCACGCCCCGGGCTCATTACTTATAAATCTCTTTCAGTTTGCAGTTTTATGTCTCAAAGATTAGTATGCACGTCCGTCGATGATTTCCTGAGTAATTGGAGTGATATCATAATCTGTTCCATCAATTGTTACTTTAGTTACTGTATCATCAGATGCAAATGCAACTTCATCAACAAATGCCTGTTTATCAACATCTTCGCCGGCTTCCAGTTTCTGGATGATCTCTTCTACACGTGGTCCGTGAAGTGGGTTACACTCTGTATCACATGTAATTTCGCCGGAAAGTGTCTGTGTAAGACCTGCGTTTGTTGTATCGAAGGACATTACAAGAATCTGGCCTTCTTCGCCGCCAACTTCATATCCTGCTGCTTTGATCGCATCGATTGCACCAAATGCTTCGTTATCATTCTCGCAGTATACAACGTCGATATCATCACCGCTCTGTTTCAGGATAGATTCCATAACTTCCTGTCCTTTAGCCTGTGTAAATTCACCGGACTGCTGAGCAAGTGTTGTCCAGTTGTCATGAGCTTCTACAGCTTCATCAAATCCTTCTGTACGTCCGATCTGAGCAGATGCTCCGATGGTTCCCTGAATATCAACAAGGTTGATTTCTTCATCGCCACGGCCTTTTGCTTCGAGATATGCATCCAGCCATGCCATAGCTTTCTGACCTTCAAGTTTGAAGTTGGATCCTACCCATGCAGTGTAGAGGCTGTCGTCAGATACATCTACCATACGGTCAACGATGATAACCGGGATTCCTGCATCTTTTGCTTCCTGAAGTACTGTATCCCAACCTGTCTCAGTTACAGGTGCGAGTACGATATAGTCAACTTCCTGCTGGATGAAGTTACGGATTGCTGTCAGCTGATTTTCCTGTTTCTGCTGAGCATCGTCAAAGATCAGTTCATATCCGTTATCCTCTGAGAAAGTAGATTTCATGGATTCTGTGTTTGCAGTACGCCAGTCAGATTCTGCACCTACCTGTGAGAAACCAACTGTAATTGTGTCGTCGTCCGCTGCCATAACATTCACTGCGGAAAGTCCTGCCAACATAGATACTGCCAAAAGCGCTGTCACCATTTTTTTCTTCATTTTGTAATCCTCCCTTTACATTTGTTTCGTGTTTTTTAAGATGGTTTTATTATAGCAATTTGTTACGAAAACTCCATGGATTATTTTCGGAAAAAAGTTTAGTCTTTTATCTATCTTTCTGTCTCATTTTTAACAAGTTGGATTTTTTACGATTTCGGTTGAATATTTTTCCCAAGCCGTAATTCCACCGTTGTACCTTCTCCTTCTTTAGAAGAAATCGTCATTCCGTAGCCCGGTCCGTAGTACAAAGCAATACGTTCCGCAACTGCCGCAAGCCCGAATCCGGCTCTCTCTCCTGTACGTATTGCCTCCTGTACCTCATGAAGACGCTCCGGTGTCATTCCCTGTCCATTATCACTGACTGTAAGAACGATCGCATCCGCTTCTTCCCTGCCGGTTATCGTGATCTTACCTTTTCCACGACGGTTTTTGATACCATGATAAAGCGCATTCTCTGCCAGCGGCTGAATGGAAAGCTTCGGCACCTGTACCCCATCAAGATCCTGCGGAATGGATAATTCAAATTCCAGGATATCTCTGTAGCGGAACTGCTGAATCTCCAGATAACTCAACGTATGCCGTTTCTCTTCCGAAAGAGGAATGATGTCATTTCCTTTAGAAAGCGATGTACGGAAGAAAATAGAAAGACTGGAGATCATCTCCACTGCATCTTCCGTCATACCGCCTTCAATCAGCCAGACGATCGTATCCAGTGTATTGTACAGAAAATGCGGATTCACCTGTGCCTGAATCAGCTGCAGTTCTGTCAGATGCTGCATTTCCTTTTCCTGCCGGACATTTTCCAGAAGGCCACTGATCCGGTGTGCCATCTTATTGATTCCCTGATCCAGTTCCTCAATCTCTATAATCTCCGCAGACACCGGAAGAACATCGAAATTTCCCTTTCCTACTTTCTTCACCTTATCTCGCATCTCGGTTACCGGTTGGATGATTCCACCAGTTAGACGGAACGATCTTCGCATCAGAATTCCCAGCGTTGCAAGTAATAATACTGCCATTCCCGATATCAGGATCTTAACTCTGTGGGTAAGATTCGTCTCGACCTTCACAAGATACATGGATTCATTATAAATATAATTCTGCATCTCCTGCATGATCAGACCTGTGATAATACGAATGTTACTGTCCATAAATTCCATTCGTTTATCATATTCCTTGATCTCCATCAGCTGGAGCATTCTCTTTTTCAGATTATCCAGATACGCATCCAGACTGTTCAGACATTTGACGCCACTGGCATGGTATGTATTTTTGCGCAGTTTTTCCATAATCTCCTGTGCATCCTCTACCTGTCCCACAACGTCATCCAGTTCACTGGCTTCTTTTGATCCGATTGCCAGATAATACATTTCCAGATCCAGTTCATCCTTGAAGCTCAGGTTGAATTTACTGCTGACCGCCAGATTCTCTGACAGTTTATTATACTGTCCGGCATACTGCCAGAAGATCAGAAGCAAAATAACCAGCAGACACGCCATTGGAATCATCGTACTAAAAAGCAATCGGTTCATTTTTTTCTTAAGCCCCATCTGCTTTTTTACTTTGGGAACTACGCCTCTCATGCTTTATCCTCCCGGGCTTTGCGGTAATCACTCGGTGTCATGCCCTGTGTCTTTTTGAACAGATAACTGAAATAATGTGCATCCTTATATCCGATCTCTCCCGCAATCTCACTGGAACGCATTCCCGTGCAGCGCAGAAGCTCTTTTGCCTTATTCATGCGAAGTGTCGTCAGATATTCAATAAAAGTCTGTCCCATATTCTGGCTGAACAGAGCGCTGAAATGATTAGAGCTGACATTTGCAACATTGGCAACCGTATTTAGTGAAATCTCTTCATCCATATAATGGCTGTCAATAAAGTCCACCGCGGTTTTTAAAATACTGCGGTTTTTGTTTCCGGAATTCTGGTCACGGATCTCGATTGCCTGTGAGATCATTTTTTTCGCATAAGCAATTGCACTTTCCATATTCTTTCCACTCTCTGCAAGTACTTCTTCTGTATCTGCAGATTCCATTTCATTCGTATCACATCCCAGCCCTTTAATGAATGAAATAACAGAAAACCGAACATTCAGAATAACATAATTTCGAAATACCAGTGATTCCATCGGCTCCTGACCGATTGCATAAAAATAGTCTTTTACAAAGTTTTCTGTCTCTTCCTGAAGACCATTGCTCAAAAATTTCTGAAGGATTGCCGGATTCAGGGCATTCACATCCACTTTCTGCAGATAGGCATTATCTTCAGTCTCCGCCTGTCCACCAGGATGCTCCATAGTTTCCATCTCATCATAGTAAAGAATATTTTCATCATACAGATATCTCTGCGAAAAGGCTCTTGATGCCGTATGATAGCTCTTTTGTATCTGACTCAGACGCTCCACAGACTGACCAACTGCAAGGAACCATTCCCTTCTTCCATCCTGCCTGCTCAGAATCTTACGGATCTCATCCACACACGCTCTTGTATTTTCTTCAATAATTTCTCTCTGTCCCTTAAGAAGTACACCATAGGAGAAAATATTACTTCGAAACAGCATGGCCGATGAATGACCGGCAAAAAAGTTTTCCAGAAGTTCCAGTGACTCTGCTTCCCACGAAGAATATTCATCTCTCTGTCCGGAAAAATCTTCATCACAGTTCATCGTAAAGATCAGAACATTGTAAGCCTCTGCAACAATATCCAGACCAAGCTTTTCTGCTCTTTTATAGACCTCCATCATGTCCATGGAACCACCGACCAACGCCTCAAAAAAATCGCGGCTGCTGTTCTTCTCATAAGCCTGCATCTCTCTCTGGAATTTTTCGTAATATTCTTTCTGTGTTTTTTCATGTTCATAGCGGCTGCGGATTTCTGAAAGCCGTTCAATCAAAGCATTCTTTGTGATCGGTTTCAGGAGATAATCCTCCACCCCAATTCCTATTGCCTGTTTTGCATAATTAAAGTCATCATATCCACTTAAGATCACAACCTTCAGCCCCGGTATTTCCTTTTTGGCCAGACGTGCCAGCGTTAGACCATCCATAAATGGCATCTTGATATCCGTGATCAAAAGGTCCGGCTGCTGTCTGATCAACAACGGCAATGCCATCTCACCATCTGCTGCTTCTCCTACCAGCTCAAAGCCAAGTTCCTCCCACGGGATCATTCGTTTGATCGTCTCACGGACTACAACCTCATCTTCTGCCAAAAAAATCTTTAACATCTCTCCACCCCTTTTGCCTCATACCATCATGTAAAGTATTTGCTATATACTATACCAGTTTCATTTTTGTCAGACAAGTTTCTTTTTTGTCAAACTTTTATATTTTTTTTTATAAAAATCAAACATATACAAAAAGTCTGAAGCCAGTCTCTCAATTTTTGAGACTGAACTCCAGACCTCTTGTTATACAGTGAATGTGTATTCTCCGCTTCCAATTTCTTTGCGCTCTCCTCCGAGAACAATTGTTGCCGTTGTATTTTCCGGAATATGACAGGTATAAGAATATCCTGTGTCTGTCTTTTTCCATGCACTTCCAATTCTGCCATAAGGAGTATCAATTCCACCTTCAGCAAATTCAAAAGTTCCCATCTCCGGTTTCAGAGTAAAATATTTGTAACCCGGATGCTTTTCATCTCTCTGGATTCCAAGTGTATTCTCATACAGCCAGCTTAGTACACTTCCCAACGAATAATGATTAAAGCTGTTCATGGAATTGTTACCACCAAATCCGTTCTCGCGTGTAAAGCTGTTCCATCTTTCCCAGATTGTCGTTGCTCCCTGTGTAACCGGATAAAGCCAGCTTGGGAAAGCAGTCTGGGTGATTGTTTTCTGTGCAGCTTCTGAATATCCGCCTTTGCTTAACATCGGATTGATCGGTCCTGTTCCAAAGAATCCAGACTGGATTGTATAATTACCTTCTCTTGTAGTACGTTCCAGATGTGCAAAAGCCTTTTCTTTCACTGCATCTGCAAATACATCACAATTCAGTCCGATAGAATAACTTCCCTGTACATCACAGGTACTTCCATCTGCATTCTTTGTGATACCGGTCTCTTTATCTGTAAAGGTATCGTTCCAGTATTTCTTTGTCTCTTCTGCAATCTGGTGATATTTCTTCTGACCCTCTGCATTTCCGGTCAGGACTGCAAACTTCTCCATAAGAGCTGCATTTCTGTAGTGGAATGCATTGAAAATCAGATAATCATCTGCCGGAACCGGTGCCAGCCAGTCACCAAGCCATTCATTTATATGAAGTGGTGGCATTCCCGGAAGTCCAACTGCTTTCATGCTGTCCATCCATCGATCCATGGAATCATAATATTCTTCAATCAGTGCCGCATCTCCATACTGCTGATACAGTTCCCATACCATAAGGATCATGGCACTCTCATAAGTCTGTCCGCCAAATCCACCGCCTGCCGGTGCGATACTCGGCAGTCTTCCATCCTCTGTCTGCATATCTTTCATTGCCTGCAGATTTCTCAGATAGAAATTCTTCACATTACTCTGATAAGTCGCAGTACGACAGAAAATATGAGTATCACCCATCCATCCCATACGCTCATTTCTCTGCGGACAGTCTGTCGGGATACTGATAAAGTTACAGTACTGACTGAATTTTACATTCTGCGTAAAACGATTGATCAGTTCATTGTCACAATGAAACTTTCCTGTGATCTGATCCACACTGGAAAGAAGTACTGCCTGCACATCTTCCAAAGCCGGTGCCTCATCCACACCACTAATCTCAATGTAACGGAATCCGTGGAATGTAAAACGTGGTTTGTAAACTTCCACTCCATCTCCCTTGCAGTAATAAGTGTCCTCATTAGAAGCCTCTCTCAGGTTTGCCTGCAGCATCTGGCCTACAAGACCTTCATACTCTGGAAGATCCGGATACAAAACTTCTCCGTAACGGATTGTGATTTTTTGTCCGGCTTTTCCCCTTAGTTTTAAAACCGGCACACCGGCAATCTCCTGTTCCAAATCATAAATATAAGTTCCCGGCAACGGTTCTGTCATGGATTTTGCTATAAAAGTTTCTACCTCATGCACCGGTGCCTGATAGTTGCCAACAATCTCCGGTTCCTTTTCGTTCATAGCCGGCCAGCATGCTGCCCCAGGGAAAATACCTTCCTGCTCTTCCATTACGACCGGTGTGATAACTTCAGGTTTCTTCAGGCCATCTGCCTTGAAATCCGGTTTTGAAAATTTATAATAAGACTCTTCCAGGCGTGCATCATAAGTCTCCCCATTAAAGAATCCTGCATAACGATACGGACCTTCACCAAAATACTGCCAGGTCTCCTCATTCGTAACAATTGTTTCTCTGTGCCCATCTTCATAGGTAAGTACCAATTTTCCAAGAAAAGACGGCTTATCACCCCAGTAGTTATAATTGTGCAGTCGGAAACTAAACGAATCACTCCACCATCCAGAAGCAAGAACACATCCCAGACCATTCCATCCTTCCTGCACCAGATCAGTCACATCGTAGGTCTGATACATCAAATGGCTGTCATACTGGCTTGCTCCAGGCGCAAAATATTCCGCTGTAACAAGTTCTCCATTCATGCTGCATTCATAGATTCCACGTGCAGTTGCATATAGTCTCGCACTTGCCACTTTTCCATTCACTGTAAAGTTGGTACGAAGCATTGGCAGAGAAAAGCGACTCGGGTCGGAAATCTCCAGACATTCTCCTTTAAGAGTCTTTCCGTTTTCGGTATCAACCGCAAGAATCTCTGCGCATGGTTTTCGAAGATTCCGTACACGGATTCCCTGATATTCTGCTTCGCTGTCTGCCCCTACATAATATCCCATCTCACAGAGACGGGGGAATGTGGTCACATCAAATGCTCCCAGTGGATTTAACTGTCTCGGCATTTTTACAATATCTCCGGACGGTGTTTCTCTGCCGGATTCATCAATCCTGCAGTCATCCAGATATGTATAGGCTCCATTTCCTTCTACTTCGATGGTCAGTTTATGGAAAGCATGTTTGTTTTCTTCTGTGATCAGCTCTTTGCCTGTCTTAAGATCTTTTGTCGGAAGTTCGTACAGTGGAACATCTGCTACATCTTCTCTGCAGTATCCTCTTCTGTAAACTTCGATCACCGCCGGTGATTTTGCAATATTCAAAACAAAACGGATATCGTTTGGTCCTTCCACCTGCAGCTCATTTTTGCTTATGTCCATAAGTCTTGCATCATTTGCACCAAAAACGATTCCTGCTTTTGTTCCCTCTTTAATACGGAACGTACTTTCGATCACAAAAACACCAAGCTTATTGGAAGCTACCATATACTCCGGTGCTCCGATCCACTTTGCACCATCCCATGCGGAAATGTTTCCATTCATAAGTCCTGTTTCGAACCAGGAAGAGGCCTCTGCCTCTTCTTCGTCCTGGTTCCAGACTCTGACTGTCACATAATATCTTGTTTCCGGCTGCAATACGTCACCGTCAAATGTAATTCCTGCGGAATTATCTGTAGACATTTCACCACTATCCCAGACATCCACACCGCCTGCTGTTTTTCCTACAAGAATCTGTGCTTTTGTCTGCATCGTATTCTGTTTTTCGGATTTCAGTTTCCAGGAAAATACAGGTTTCTCTACATCCAGTCCAAGTGCTTCTGCGATCTGATTCACTCTCAGATCATATATTTCAAAATTTTTATCACTCATTTTTCTGCCTCTTTGTGTTGCGGAATATTATCTGTGAATTCTATCTTATTTTGTAACTGTTCAGCACCCTCACAGTTACGAGTCAAAATGCATTCCAAATCACCTTCGGTGATAGCATTTTGCCTTGTATGCGCGGGATACTACCTTCTGAATAATTACCTTATTTTACTTTTTTGTATGGCGCTGCATCTTCAAATTCCATAGACTGCCATGTGATATTTACCAGACGGCTGATGCATGCCTTAAGATCCTCCATGGAAAGTGTACCATCCGCAAGTTCCTGATTCAGATTATCTCTGTCACTGAATGCACCCGGCATTACGAGGTCATTTCCTGCTCTCATACAACCGGAAGCAGTACAATCCGGACCATACTCTGTGGTTGTCCAGTCTGTCATGATCACACCCTGGAATCCCCATTCGCAACGTGCTGCCTTGGTACAGGTATCTTCGCAGTTTGCTGCATGAACACCATTGATCAGATTGTAGCTTGTCATAATGGACATTGGCTGAGATTCTGTTATGGCAATCTCAAATCCCTTCAGATAGATCTCACGCAGTGTTCTCTCGCTTAAAATACTGTCAGAACCCATACGGTTGTCTTCCTGATTATTGCATGCAAAATGCTTGATGGTCGTTCCACAGCCAGGCACGTTCTGTACACCGTTTGTCATGGCTCCGGCCATTCTTCCGGCAAGAAGCGGATCTTCGGAATAATATTCAAAGTTACGTCCACAGAGCGGATTCCGGTGAATGTTCATTCCAGGAGCCAGCCATAAGGTTACAGAAAATTCCAGCATCTCTCCACCAATCATCTCTCCAACTTCTTCGATCAGTGCAGTATCCCATGTCTGCGCAAGCAGTGTTCCTACCGGAATTGCTGTACAGTACTGATAATAAGTCTCTCCCGGATCTGCTGGCTCACCTTCGCAGAAGAGTCCACCCTCCAGACTGAATTTAAATGGTTTGTTGACGATCTTGCCTTCATGAACATTGTAATGTTTCATCAGACGAAGACCTGCCGGGCCATCAGCAAGAACGATTCCCGGAACACCGTCTTCCAGTGCACAGTTATTTGTCTCACCTGCAGAACCCGGTACGGAAATTCCGGCAGAGCCAAGGTTGCTTCCCTGTCCTTTGCCCGGATCTCCACTTGCCAGTGCCACCAGTTTCTCTTTGCTTAAAGTATCTACAAATTTGCGTGCCTCTTCCGGTACACATTCTACGTTGGAACGATACTCTACCACACGAGTCTCCACATCTGCTGCCTTCAGTTCCATGACTGGAACTTTCTTTTCTTCTGCTGTTTTCAAAAGAGCTTCCAGTTTCTGATTCATTTTCTCAGAAGACTGTTTCATTTCCTCCAGTTCTTCTTTCAGTGGGCAGATATTTTGTGTTTTTGTAAGGACAACTTCTTTATCAAGCTTCAGAACTGCACACGGAACAGAAGCTTCCAGGCTGTTTCCTGCCCAGATCACATAAGATCCGCTTTCCAGAATCCATGCAGCTTCTTTCTCACTGTAGGAAGTCAGTTTGTCCAGTCCGATCTCGAGAGTCAGTTTTTCGCTCTGTCCAGGAGCAAGAAGTCCGGTCTTTGCAAATGCAACAAGACGACGGTATTCTTTTTCCAGTTTTCCTGCCGGACAGGTTGCATAAAGCTCTACAACTTCTTTTCCACTATAGGTATCGCCAGTATTGGTGACTTCTGTCTCTATAACAATTTTCTTATTCTCTTTCAATTCTGTTGCAAGAACCTTTGTCTCAAATGTTGTATAAGAAAGGCCATATCCAAATCCATATCTTACCGGAATATCAAAGCTGTCAAAGTAGCGATATCCAACATACAGACCTTCTGTATAATACTCTTTATCTACATTTCCGTTATTGTGAGAGAATGTCTTGCTGTTCGGATAATCTTCGTATTTATAAGCCCATGTATCAGTCATCTTACCAGATGGGGTTACTTTACCACTGATGATATCTGCAAATGCATTTCCGGCTTCCATACCAGGCTGCACGATCTGAAGAAGAGCTTCGATATTTGAATATTCATCCATAAAGGAAAGATCTGCCAGACCACCTGTATTGACGGCAACAATGACATGCTTATACATGTTGCAGATATCAGAAAGCTGCTGTTTTTCCTCTTTTGTCAGATAATAATCTCCTTCTGCGTCGAAGCGGTCTGCGCCTTCTCCCGCAACACGACTGAGGATATAGATTGCCACATCTGCATCTGTCTGTGTGATTGCAGCTCCTGCCGGCATTCTGAATGGTGTGGTGGAATACACATTGAAGAAACCTAACACCTGATCTTCCAGACTGGAAGCTTTTTCTTCAATCTCATCACGCCACGTATATCTTGCGGCCTGATACTGTTCATCATAAGCTTTGATCCAGTCTTCTGTCGTAATCTCAAATCCGGCATTTTTCATTCCCTGATAGATACTGACTGTTTCGCGCTCATTTACGTCACCTGAACCAGTTCCGCCTTTGATCGTTCTGGACGCACCAACTCCATAAAGAGCTACCTTTGTTCCTTCTTTCAATGGGAGAAGCTGTCCTTCATTTTTCAGAAGTACCATCCCTTCTGCCGCTGCTCTTCTGGCAATTTTGCGGTTATCCAGTTCTCTTTTCATTACTGTATTATCTGTTGTTCCTGTGAAATGTCTTGTCTTGATTGTTCTCATTCCACCGTTTCCTCCTCTTCATAAGCTTTAAATAAATCTGCAAAATAAATTGCTGCGAGATATGCCGGTCCGGATAATCCGATCAGAAAATCTACCGATATGAAACGGTAAGATACTGTCAGAAGAATTGCCGGAATCAGCGTCAGTATCAGCATCAGAACTGCCTGTGGAAGTTTGCCGACGCAAAACAGCAGGGCATTCTTAGCTGTATTTTTTATCGAATTGTCAAAACGTGCCAGTACTGCAAAAATATGAATCAGTACCATTGCGAAGATCAGTATGATCACAAAAAGAATCACACGGTATACCGTTCCAAATGTTCCTGTGATGGAACGAAGGAGCCAGATGTCAAATGTCATGAACGCAATCAGGCCGCCAAAGATCAGCCACAGGATCGTTGCTGGTTTAAAGTTAGCCTTAAATGCTTTGAAATATTCTGAAATGATCTTTCCATCTTCTTTTCGTGCCATTCGCATGACCATTGTATATAACGCAGTCATGGATGCTCCAAATGTAAAGATAGGGATGGAACAGATCAACGTCAATATATTCAATACGATCAGATTCCCAAGAGCATTCAAAAAACCTGCCAGTTTTCCGTCTGGTGCAAAAATTCCCATTTCTGTATACCTCCTGTTATTCCATGGCTCCTGCAAGATACAGGAGATATTTTGCCGCTTCTTCTTTGTGTGGTGTATTGTAAATAATTCCAACTGCTGCTTCTGTATCTGTACTGGTATAGCAATTGTCTGCCTTAAGAACCGGAAGATCATCTGCCATAATACCGATCACTCTTCCGTCATCTGTTGTCAGAAGCTTATCTTCAAGTACTGCCATCTGCTCATCCGTCAGACAGTCCCTGAGATCCATCCAGGTCTGCGAACCGTCATATTTTACAAAATCACCCTTTGTCATGCCACATACATCCAGAAGCTCACTTCCAATATCCGCCATGAATTTCGAAAGGCTTGTCATGGAATAGCTTCCAGAATCTGTTCCCTGAAACATCAAATTATTCTGGATCTGTATCTGATATTTCTTTGTATCAAGCCCTGAAGCTTCCATATATTCTTCTGCCATCTTCTCACTGCTTACATCTGTATGAGCATCGATCAGCATGACGGAAAGTGCCGTGTCCTTCGCCGTCAGAGATGTGATCAGGAAATACAACACCAGCACCACCACGATCATACCCGCAAGAAACGGCAGTTTATAATACATCCAGAAGTACTCCAGATTGTTCTTTATTTTTGATTTTTCCAAAAAGCAACTGCCTCCTCCAGCCAGCCCTGAGCTTCACTTCCAGTTCCAAGTCCAAGTCCATGCAATCCATGTTTTACACATTTCAGCTGGTTCCTGACTCCGACACAATCCAGTATTTCTTTCATTGCAACTGCATTATCTTCATATGGAATCAGCTCATCTTCCATTGTATGCCAGATAAATGCCGGTGGATAGTTACTGGAAATATGATCAAGTACTGTAAACTCATTTCTTTTGGCTATATAATATTCTTTTTCTCTGTTTTTTCCAAACATATCTTCTGATAATTGTTGTTTCTTCTCTTCTTCTGTAAATTCAAGATTTACACAGGCATATCCAAGACCAAGCATTTCCGGTTTTGGAAGATCTGCTGTTTTATATCCTCGATTATCTGTACCAAATTCAGCCGTCAGATGTCCTCCGGCAGAAAATCCAACTACTGCATATGAGTCTTCCAGTTGAAATCTTTCTTTATTTTCAAAAATAAACTGTATTGCTCTGTGCAGATCTTCTTCACTTTTATCTGCTGCATCATCTGTGCCTGCCCTGTAATCCAGAACAAATGCATTTATTCCCATCTCATTAAGCTTTGCAGCTACTGGAAATCCTTCCATCAGACTGCATACTCCATTATAACCGCCTCCCGCGATTGAAATCGCAAAAGGAGCCTTTTTCCCTGTTGGAAACCAAAATAATGCTGTATTTTTCTTTTCCGGATCTTCATTTTTTTCTTCATCTAAGTCATATATTTTTAATGTTGTAAGTCCATGTAAGTTTTCTAAGAAAGAATCTCCTAGATTAGTATATATACCCCAGTACTTTCCTAATAACTTTTTAGCAAATTTCATTACAGCTACTATTGATACTGGTATTAAAGGTACACATATTAATAGTACTATAGCAGCTTTAAAGCTTATTGGTGCTACCACTACAAATAGTGTAAGTGGTGCTAATAAACTATAAAATAATTGAGGTAAATATCTACCAAAATATATTTCTAAGGCTTCTACTCCATCTACTGATATTTGTACAGTTGATGATGTTGATATTGTATCTTTATAGTTAACACCTAAATCTAATAACTTTTGGTATATTTTTGATCTTAAGCCCTTTCTAACTTCTGTTGAAGATTTAGAAGAAAACTTTGTTGATAAGAAATTACATACAAATCTAATTCCTAACATTGCTAATATAAATACTGCTGAACCTAGAATATTTATATTAAAATCATTATTATATAGTTTATCTATTACATTACCTATATAAACTACTATTGCAATATTACATATTATAGATATCCAGTTCATTAAAACTGTCATACCTATCCATTTTTTTGACTCATCACAAAGTGATAATAATCTTTTATTGACCATCATATGCCTCCCTATTTGTCTCAACTTTTATTGTCTTCATCCTTGTAAATACTATTACTTTTGCCAACCACATTATTATGATTATCATTCTCATCATTGTATTTTCTATAGTTATAAACATAAACAGTAGTAATAGTGATACTGGAACTGTTAAGCAAAGTTTTGCTTTTAAAGTCATTCCACCTTTTTCTACAAATGATTTTACATATTTTTCGTACATCTTAGTTTGCATAAACTTTTCATTTAATTTTTCACTACTTTTTAATAAACAAAATGATGTTAATAAAAATAATGGTGTTGTTGGTAGCAGTGGTAAAAATATTCCTATAAAACCTAGTACAAAGGCTATTAATCCAACTAATAAGTACATTGCCTTTTTTAATTTACTCATTCTACTCTCCTCCTAGCAAACTTTTCGTGGAATAAAATAAATTTCATCCTCATCTTTTCCTATAAATCCTTCTACCTGATAAACATCTTTTATAATATTTTCATTTATTATTTTAGATGGACTTCCTTCATTTACAATTGATCCATTTTTCATAATTACTATATTATGACTATATTTTATAGCTTGATTTATATCATGAAGTACCATAACTATAGTTATGTTATGCTCTTCATTAAGCTTTTTAACAACTTCTAGTATTTCTATTTGATGGTATATATCTAAATAAGTTGTTGGTTCATCAAGTAGTAAAACTTCCGTATTTTGTGCTAAAGACATAGCTATAAAAGCTCTTTGCCTTTGACCTCCTGATAAATCCATTACCTTTTTATGTCTTATTTCAGATAGATTTGTAGCCTTTATTGCAAAATCAATTAATCTTTTATCTTCCTTTGAATTTTTTTTATAAGGACTTCTACCATAACTTACTAAAGTTTCTACATCTATATCCTCTGGTGCACTATTATGCTGATGTACACAAGCTATATGTTTTGCTATTTCTTTATACTTTAATTTATTTAATTTTATATCATCTAAATATATATCACCTTTTTGTGGCTTATTAAAACAAGATAGAATACTAAGTAATGTTGACTTACCACTTCCATTTGGGCCAAGTATTGTAGTTACTTTTCCTTTTGGTATATCTATATTTAAATTTTTTATAAAAGTCTTATCTTTGCTATATGAAAAATCTATATTTTTTCCTTTTAACATTATCTTTTTCTCCTTTTAAGCAGATATATAAAGAATGGAGCACCTATAACTGACATTACAAGACCAACTGGTATTTCATAAGGTTTAAACATAGTTCTGCCTAACGTATCTGCAAGTACTAGTAGAATACTTCCTAATGCAGCACTAAATGGTATTAGATAGTTGTGATTTGAGCCTATTATAAATCTTGCTATATGAGGTACTATAAGACCTACAAAAGATATTACTCCACCTACACCAGTTGATGTACTTGCTAAAAATACTGCTATAGCTGATATAATTATAGTTTGCTTTGTAGTATCTACTCCTAAACTTTTAGAAGTTTTATCCCCTAAAGATAGTAAATTACAAGTTTTACCTGTCATTAACGCTAAGCTTATACCTAATATAGTACATATTGCTAATATATTTACATCACTTTTAGTTACTGTTGCTAGACTTCCACTTAACCACATATCTATACTATTTTGTACTCCACCATTAAACATAGTAACTATGGATGCCATAGATGTAAGTAATGCATTTATAGCAACCCCTGCTAAAACGATTCTTATAGGTGAAAATCCTTTATCATACGCTATTAGATATACCATTATACCAGCAACACTTCCACCTATAAATGAAACCACTGGCTTAAATTCATTTAATCCTGGGAAAAATACCATAATTATTATAGCTACTAAGCTAGCTCCAGATGATATACCCGTAATCCCTGGATCTGCTAGTGGATTTTTCATAACTGCTTGTAAAAGTGTTCCTGCTACACCTAAACTTGCACCAATTAATACTGCACATAATACTCTAGGTAGTCTTACATCTTTAATTATTCCAATATTACCATTATTATCATTTTTTATTAATCCTGTTATTAATTCATTAAAGCTTATTTCTATACTTCCTGTTTTCATTGAATAAAGAACTATAGTAGCCAAGGCTACTATAGATACTAATATATATATTATTTTTTTATTATTTTCTAAGTTAAGTACTTTACTGCTCATATAATATATCTCCTAACAAATCTAGCGCTTCTATCACCTTTAGATTTGCACTCATTCCAAAATATTCACTATCTAAATAAATTACCTTATTATTTTTTACTGCATTTATACTTTTCCAAGAATCCTTTGCAAGTTCCTCAGCTACCGTTTTTTTAGTTTCTTCTGGTAAAGCATGCATCGTTACAAGTATCTTATCTGGATTTGCCTTTATTATTTCTTCCATATTAACTTGTATATATGAAGAGTTTCCTTCACTAAATACGTTATTCCCTCCACAGATTTGAACTAAATTACCTGTATAAGATTTATCTGTTCCTATCATTACTGATCCTGGAGCTCCAAAAAGTATCATTACTTTTTCATCATTTTTTTCTTTATTATCTAAAGATGCTTCTTTATCTTCTAATTCTTTTAATATTTCATTTGCTTTATCATTTTTATCAAATCTTTCACCTAATGTTTTTATTGTTTCTTTTAAACCATCTACATTAGTCAAATTTACAAACTCACTTGGTATATTATTTTGTGTAAAAGTCTTTTTATAGTCTTCACCTAAAGTATCTACTGATACTACAACTGTGGGATTTAGTGATTTTATTATTTCCATATCTGGATTCATTGGACTTCCTACTTCTGTTGCATTTTTTACACTTTCTGGTAACTCATAAGAAGTAGTTGGAACACCACTTACTTTTACACCTAATTTATCTAATATTTCTGTAACCGCTACTGAAGTTGCAACTACAACTTCTTCACCTTGTTTTACTTCACTAGTTTGTATATCATTATTTTCACTGCTTGAACATCCTACAGTTAAAGCTAGTGATAATGTCATCATAACT
>OGWS01001331.1_pt1 | contig 20038 bp, 17 predicted proteins | sample 1576111 | NCBI WGS metagenome assembly OGWS01 (sample SAMEA3541534, study PRJEB24748) | human gut metagenome | biome: human gut; feature: human-associated habitat; material: faeces | place: China | collected 2012
TGTTGCTTCCACTGGAGTAATAGGTGTTCCCCTTAATATAGATGCAATAAAGAATGGCATTCCTCAATTGGTAGGTAATTTATCTAGTGATATTGAAGGTGCTAAAAATGCATCTATGGCTATTATGACTACTGATACAGTTGAAAAACAAGCTGGAATCCAATTAAACATTGGTGGTAAGAAAGTTACACTTGCTGCTATGGCTAAAGGATCTGGTATGATTCATCCAAATATGGCTACTATGCTTTCTTTTATAACTACTGATATTTCAATCTCTCCTTCTTTATTAAAAGAAGCATTAAAAGAAAGTGTTAATATTTCTTATAACAGAATAAGTGTTGATTGTGATTCTAGTACTAATGATATGGTTTTAATAATGGCAAATGGACTTGCTTCAAATGAAACTATAACTGAAAAAAATGATGATTATAACTTATTTTTGGAAGCATTAACAACTTTGAATATTTATATATCTAAAAAAATTGCAAAGGATGGTGAAGGAGCCACCAAGCTTATAGAATGTACTGTAAAAAATGCTAATTCTATTGAAGAGGCTGAAGCTCTTTCAAAGAGTGTAATTACTTCAAGCCTTGTTAAAGCTGCAATCTTTGGTAGTGATGCTAACTGGGGAAGAATTTTATGTGCTCTTGGTTATTCAAGTGCAAAAATTAATCCTGACACAGTAGATATTTATTTTGAAAGTAAAGCAGGTAAGTTAAAGATAGTTGAAAATGGAATGGCAACAGATTACAGCGAAGAAAAAGCTACAGAAATTTTGTCAGAAAACTATGTTACAGCTATATGTGACATGAAAATGGGAGAGGCAGAAGCTACAGCCTGGGGCTGTGATTTAACACATGAATATGTAAGCATTAACGCTGACTACAGAAGTTAAAAATAATAAATATAATTATAGTGTCAAAATGTTTTATCAACTTGTGCTTATACAATATTGAAAAAAGACATTGAGCCACAACAGGACTGATAATAAATATGCAGATTAGGTAAAGAAAAGGAGAGAGAAGCTATGATAATGAAGGGACAGCAGCAACTTGATATGGATAAATGGATTGAAAAAGGAGATGTTCTTATTGAAGCATTACCTTATATCCAAAGATTTAACAGAAAAATTATTGTTGTAAAATATGGCGGTAGTGCAATGTTTGATGAAAACTTTATGAAGAGTGTTATTCAGGATATTACACTTCTTAAATTAGTAGGTTTTAAACCTATTATTGTTCATGGAGGCGGTAAGGCAATCAGCCGTCATATTGACAGACTTGGAATGGACACGAAGTTTATTAACGGACTTAGAGTAACAGATGAGGACACATTAGAAGCTGCTGAAATGGTTCTTAACAGTGTAAATAAGAAATTAGTTCAGATAGTAGAACAGTTAGGCGTTCGTGCCATTGGTATTAGTGGTAAAGACGGTAGACTTCTCACTGTAAAGAAAAAATTATCAGAGGGCGAAGATATTGGATATGTAGGTGAAGTTACACACGTTAATGAAGATATACTTCTTGAATTACTTGAAGATGATTTCTTACCAATTGTATGTCCTATTGGTTTAGATGAAGATTTCCATGGCTATAACATTAACGCTGATGATGCTGCAAGTGCTATTGCAGAGGCAGTAAAGGCTGAAAAACTTGCGTTTTTAACAGACACTGAAGGTGTTTATATGGATAAAGATGACAGCAGTACGGTAATTTCTGAAATGACAGTTTCAGAAGCAGAAAAGTTAATTGAAGACGGTATAATCGTAGGTGGTATGTTACCAAAGATTAGAAACTGTATGGATGCAATAAAAAATGGTGTCTCAAGAGTTCATATCCTTGACGGAAGAATCCCTCATAGTATTCTTTTGGAAATCTTTACAAACAAGGGTGTTGGAACAGCAATTTTAGGCGATGAACAGACAAAATTCTTTAATAAATAATTTAGATTAAAAGAAAGGTTTTTAGTGAAAATATGAAAGATACAGAGTATATGGACAAGGCAGAACAATATTTTGTACATACTTATAATAGATTTAAAGTAGTTATTGATAAAGCAGAAGGGGCTTATATTTATGATGTAAATGGAAAGAAATATTTAGATTTTGCATCAGGAATTGGCGTATGTAGTTTAGGCTATGGCAATGAAGTTTACAAAGAAGCCTTAAAGAATCAGATTGACAAAATAACTCATACATCTAATTTATTTTACAATATACCATCTATAGAAGCTGCTGAAAAAATTGTTAAGGCAGCAGGGCTTGAAAAAGTGTTCTTTACAAACAGTGGTGCAGAAGCTATTGAAGGTGCTTTAAAAATGGCAAAACGATATGCTTATGACAGAGACGGTCATGCAAATCATGAAGTGATTGCAATGAATCATTCTTTCCATGGTAGAACAATGGGTTCATTGGCACTTACAGGAAATGAACATTATCAGAAACCTTTTGGGCCTATGATTGGTGGCATTAAATTTGCAGAATATAATAATTTAGACAGTGTAAAAGAATTAGTAAATGATAAAACCTGTGCAATTATTTTAGAACCATTACAGGGTGAAGGTGGAATTTATCCTGCAACAAAAGAATTTATTGAAGGTATAAGAGAGTTATGTACAGAAAAAGACATAATTATGATTTGTGATGAAGTGCAGTGTGGTATGGGTAGAACCGGAAAAATGTTTGCTTTCCAAAATTATGATGTAGTACCGGATATTATTGCTTCAGCAAAAGGACTTGGCTGTGGTGTACCTGTAGGTGCATTTATTGCCGGCAAGAAATGCTGTAACTCTTTAGTTCCAGGCGACCATGGAACAACCTATGGTGGCAATCCATTAGCAACACAGGCTGTATCAACAGTCCTTGATATTTATGAAAAAGAAAATGTTTTAGATAACGTAAAAGTTGTTGGTGCATATTTAGAAGAGCAGTTAGACAAAATTGTAGAAGATTTCGACAACGTAAAAGGAAGACGTGGAAAAGGCATGATGCAGGGACTTGTTCTTGAGACACCTGTAGGCGATACAATTGCAAAAGCAATTGAAAACGGACTTTTTGTTATATCAGCAGGGGGAAATGTTCTTAGAATGTTGCCACCGCTTATTATAACAAAAGAGCAGGTTGACGAAATGATTACTATTTTACGTAAATGTTTATAAAATTATAATTTGACTGATTTAGCAATTTGGTGGCAGGTTTGTGTCATCGGGTTGCTTTTTCTTTGTTAAATTGAATTGTTTTTACAAAAATTGCAATATTGTAAAAAAAGTTTTGTTTTTTGTAAAAACTGTGATAAAATTTTACATAGACTTTACATTAGATTGTTAAGGTGGTTTACGGAAAACTTATAAATTTATATGATTAAAATGAACTATGTTCAGATAATAAAATTTATGGGAGAAAGAAAATGTATGTATTAATTACACAATTGCTTAGTGGATTGGCACTATTCCTTTTTGGAATGAAGTATATGAGCGACAGCTTACAGCAGGCGGCAGGTGGTAGGTTAAGAACCATTTTGGACCGTTGCACAAGAAATAAATATATAGCTGTTGTATGTGGTGCTTTATTCACAGCGTTTATCCAGTCATCCGGTGCAACAACCGTTATGGAAGTTGGTTTTGTTAATGCCGGTATCATGACTTTGGAACAATCTGTAGGAATTACATTTGGTGCGAACATTGGTACAACAATTACATCACAGCTTGTTTCATTGAAACTTACAGCAGTGGCACCATTTATTATTTTCATTGGTGCGGCAATATTATCATTTTGTAAGAAACCAATGTTAAAGAAAATCGCAGCCGTTATTTTTGGTTTCGGTTCATTATTCTTAGGAATTAATTTTATGACAGAAGCACTTCATGGAATTAAGGAAATACCTGAATTAATGAATGTGTTCGGATATTTAACTAACCCAATAATATCAGTGCTTGTAGGATTGATTTTTACATCAATTCTTCAGAGTTCATCGGTAACAGTCAGTGTGCTTGTATTGTTGGCAGGTTCAAATATTATTATTGATCCGGTAACAGGTGGAACAGATTATCTTGCATGTTTATATTTTATTTTAGGTGCAAATATTGGTTCATGTATGCCAGCGGTTATGGCAGCAATGAATGCAAACCGAAAAGCAAAAAGAACAGCTTTTATCCATGTAATGTTTAATGTTGTAGGATTAGTTGTAATTGGTGCTATTTTAATCTTTGCTTCAGGACCAATTGTTAGTTTGATTAATTCAATTAGTGGAACAGATAAGCGTTTTGTAGCAAATGCAGATACAATATTTAAGGTATTCCAGTGTATTATTTTATTACCATGTTCTAACTTACTTGTTAAGTTATCCAAGAAGGTTATTCATTCTAAACCTGGTGAAGAGCAGGATGAAGACGAGATGGTATTAAAGTATATTAGAAAATCAGGTCTTACAAACCCAACTACTGTTGTGGTTGAAGTTGTTCAGGAAATTCAGCGTATGGCTGACATGGTTAAGATTAACTTAGAAGAATCATCAAAAGCCTTAATTGACAAGGAATTTTCAACATATAAGGAAGTATACGCCAGAGAAAAATATATAGACTTTTTAAGTCATGGTATTACTGAATACATGGTTGATGCTAACAGATACGGTTTACCACTTAAGGATAAAGAAAGATTAGGTGGACTTTTCCATGTAGTAATTGACGTTGAAAGAATCGGCGACCATGCAGTTAATATTATGGATGATGCCTTGAAAGAGAAGAATCAGAAAATAGAGTTTTCTAAAGAAGGCAGAGACGAAATGCTTACTATGTATGAGAAAGTTATGGATATATACGAGAAGGCAGTTGAAATCTTTGTAAATGAAGATAAATCAAAATTTGACGAAGTTGACCGTTTAGAAGATGTTATAGATCAGATGAAAATTGATTGTCAGGAAGGTCATGTTAAGAGAATGGCAGCCGGAAAATGCTCAATTGAATCAGGACTTGTGTTTACTGATTTAGTAATTGGTTACGAAAGAATTGCAGATCATGCTGTAAATATTGCATTTTCTATTTTACCTGAAAAGAAAATAAACTAGAAAAGACACTAACGAAAATGGGCATGGAAACGTGCCCATTTTTTTCGATAAGGAGAAAATATATGCAGAAAATATATATAGTTGAAGATGACAAGAATATAGCTGAAATCGAAGAGTTTGCATTGAAAAATTCAGGCTTTGAAGTTTATACATTTTCAAATGCCAAGGATTTCGATAAAAAAATGGAAAATAAATATCCGGATTTAATTATTATGGATATTATGCTTCCTGACAGAGATGGCTTATCCCTTGTAAAAGATTTAAGGGAACATCCTGAAACAGCTTCCATACCGGTTATTATGGTTACTGCCAAATCATCTGAAATGGACAAAGTAAAAGGTCTTGACCAGGGAGCGGATGACTACATGACAAAGCCTTTTGGTGTAATGGAGCTTATTTCAAGAGTAAAGGCAATGCTTAGAAGAGCTAATCTTTCTGTTGAAACATCACTGGAATTTGAGGGGATTGTTCTTAATGATGCAAAACATAAGGTAACTGTAGATGGTAAGCAGTGTGATTTAACATATAAGGAGTTTGAATTATTAAAATACCTTATGCAAAATTGGGGTATTGTCCTTCAAAGAGGCAGAATCCTTGACAGAGTATGGGGAATTGATTACGAAGGAGAATCAAGAACTTTAGACATGCACATTAAGACTTTAAGAAAGAAATTAGGTGACAAGGGTGCATTAGTTCAAACTGTTAGAAATGTTGGTTACACTTTAAATTATAAAAAGGAAAAGTAGATATACCTGTAATAATTAAAGTGGTAGAATGTGAACAGGTGAAAAATTAGTTCTATCCGGAATCATAAACAATATTTAATTACAACAGTGTATAGAAAAAGAGGATAAGATGAAAAGAAAAATCTATATTAGAATGACGTTAGTATCAGTAATAATGATGCTTTTTACAATGAGTGTTACAGTGTTTACCTTTTATAATTTGTTTAGTGAACAGGTTATGGAAGATTTGAAAACACACGTCCATATTCTTAATACAACAGAAGCTGTCCTGCAGTATGTTGAAAAAGATTTTGATCCCAAGATTGATAATTTAAGAATAACGGTTATTGATACAAAGGGCGACGTTTTATACGACAGTAATGCAGATATTGGAACTATGGATAACCATGTAAACCGACCTGAAATTAAAGAGGCATTAGAGCATGGACATGGTGAGGCAACAAGAAAGTCTGATACCTTAGACAAGACAACCTACTACTATGCCGAGAAGCTGGAGAATGGTCAGATTCTTCGTGTGGCAAAAGAAGTAGTAAGTGTCTGGCAGTTTATTTTTAAGATTTTACCAATATTAATAATGGAACTTCTATTGGTAGCAATAATCTGTTTTATCGTATCAAAGCTTCTTGCAAAGAGATTGGTAGAACCCATAGAACAGCTTGCTCAAAATATGGATGAGGAAGAAGTAACAGAAACTTACGAGGAAATTAAGCCATTTTTAAATAAGATACACAGTCAGCATAAAGCCTTGAAAAAGAGTGCTAATATGAGACAGGATTTTACGGCAAACGTTTCTCATGAATTAAAAACACCTTTGGCATCAATTTCAGGCTACGCAGAGTTGATTGAAACAGGTATGGCAAAGGAAGAGGATATATGTAGATTTGCCGGTGAAATTCATAAGAGCTCATTAAGACTGTTGTCTTTGATTAATGATATTATTGAACTTTCAGAACTTGATGTTATGAATGGTCAAATGTCAAAAACTAAAGTAAGTCTTACAGATGAAGCGGTTAATTGTGTGGAAATGCTTCAAATGAATGCAGAAAAGCATAATGTTAATATTTCATTGGATAAGTGTGAAGATGGCTGTGTAATTGATGCAAATCAGGATATGATACAGGAAATTATTTATAATCTTTGTGATAATGCTATTAGATATAACAAGCCGGAAGGAAATGTTTGGGTATCAGTATTTAGAGAGAAAGACAACATTATTCTTCAGGTTAGGGATAACGGTATTGGTATACCTGAAAAAGAGCAACAGCACATATTTGAAAGATTTTATCGTGTTGACAAGGCAAGGTCAAAGAAAACAGGTGGTACAGGTCTTGGACTTGCAATAGTAAAACATATAGCAGAACAACACAACGCAGAAATAAAAATAGAAAGTTATATAAATGAAGGAACTACAATTTCTGTGATTTTTTAACTGAAAAGAAAAAGTGATGTCACCCCATTCCTGCATTGCGTTAGGAATAGGTCCCATGGTCTTTGAAGAAGATTTTTTAAATTGCATAAAAGTTACATATTTGGAAATCCTAAAGAAAAAGTTTTTTAGGAGGAAGTTATGTGGGGATTTATTATTGCATTAATATCAGGTGCGTTAATGAGTATACAAGGGGTTTTTAATACGGGAATAACAAAAAGCAGTAGTATGTGGGCAGCAAATTCGTGGGTTCAGCTAACTGCTTTTTTAGTTTGCGTAATTGCATGGTTTGTTACAGGAAAACAAAATGTAATGGGGATGTTTCATGTTGAAAATAAGTACATGCTTTTAGGAGGCGTTATAGGTGCTTTTATAACAATGACAGTTATAAAAAGTATGAACAGTTTAGGTCCGGCAAAAGCTGTGCTTATTATTGTTATATCTCAGATAATTGTTGCGTATTTAATTGAACTTTTTGGGTTGTTTGGTGTAGACAAAGTACCTTTCCAGTGGAGCAAATTGGTTGGTGCCTTAGTTGCAATTGTGGGAATTTTTATTTTTCACAGGTAATTCAATTTTAAAATTGTTAAAAAAGTCAGTTGATAAGTATTGTTTATTTTTGTACAATTAGAGTAGCGTTCATAGGGAAGCTCCGAAAGGAGAATGAATGGCAAATAAAATAATTATTATGATAACAGTTGTACTTGCAACATGTTCTTTTTTTGTTGGCTGTGGAAAGGATAATTCGGTGCAATTATCCGGTGAAAGTTCTAACGAAAGTGTGTTAGAATCAGGTAGCAAAAAACAGGAAACAAAAAATGATAATATATACGTATATGTTAACGGACAGGTTAAGTATCCGGGTGTGTATAAATTGAAGAATGGTGACAGAGCTTATAAGGCAATTAAGAAAGCCGGCGGTTTAACGAAGAATGCTAAGAAAAACAACATTAATTTAGCAGAAACAGTTGTAGATGCTCAAAATATTTATGTAATGTCTAAGAAAGAATACAAAAAGAGTCTTTCAAAGAAAAGCATATCTGGTGAAACTAATGATAGTTTAAGCGAAAATCAGGATATAAATAGCAGTCTGATTAACATAAATACGGCAAGGGAAAGTGAATTAACCAAGTTGCCGGGAATTGGAAACTCAAAGGCGGCAGCAATTATAAAATATAGAGAAGAGAATGGTAATTTTTCTTCAAAAGAAGACATTAAAAATGTATCAGGTATAGGCGACTCAACCTATTCCAATATTGAAGATTTAATTACCGTATAGGATATAGATAGTAGGAGAGAAATAAAATGAAGGCTTTAGTGGTAGATGATGAAAAGTTAATTGTTAAAGGACTGAAATTTAGTCTTGAGCAGGACGGATATGAAGTGGATTGTGCCTATGATGGACAGGAAGCCATAGATAAGGCAAGAGATAAAGAATATGACATTATGCTTTTAGATTTAATGTTGCCTGTGTTTGACGGATATCAGGTTTGTCAGCAGGTTAGGGAATTTTCAGATGTTCCAATAATTATGCTTACAGCAAAAGGGGAAGATATGGATAAGATTTTAGGACTTGAATATGGAGCAGATGATTATATCACTAAGCCTTTTAACATTCTTGAAGTGAAGGCAAGAATTAAGGCGATTATAAGACGTAATCGCAGAAAAACTCCTACAGTACAGGAAGAACCAAAAGTAATTGTGTCAGGTAGCATGAAATTAGATATAGATGCAAAACGTCTGTACATAGATGAAAAGGAAATAAGACTTACTGTAAAAGAGTTTGATATTTTAAAACTTTTAGCTGAAAATCCCGGTAAAATTTATTCAAGAGAACAGTTGCTTACTTTAATTTGGGGGACAAAGTATCCGGGAGATGCGAGAACTGTAGATGTTAATGTAAGAAGATTAAGAGAAAAAATAGAAGAAAACCCTGCAAAACCAGAGTATGTTCATACAAAGTGGGGCATGGGTTATTACTTCCAGGGATAGAACAATGGAAAAACAGTGGTTAAAAAAAATAATTAATTTATTAAGAAACTTAAGATTTAAGATATTTATATCGGTGTCTTTACTAATAATGATACCAACAATAATTGTTAGTATTGTATTGGTAAATTTATCGGTAGACTCTTATAGTGATAAGAAGATAGAACGATTTAAAATAAACAACTCCATGCTAAAAAATAGCATAGTAAGTGAGGGTTATTTAGAAAAAAATAACCAGTCTAAGGTTATAGAAACTCAAATAGCACAGCTTGCAGGGGAACATAACTGTAGAGTACAGATTATTAACAGCCAGTATGTTATTGTTGAAGATACAGACAACAGTGCAGTTGGAAAAACAAGTGTTGCTGAGAATGTAATCAAGGCAATGGAGGGAAAAAGCATATTTATTAACAGCAAAAAAGGTAAATATGTTGAATTTGCCCAGCCTTTGATTATAAGCGTTAATGTTTCAAATAATATAGTTAATAACAAGTCAAGCATTATAGGTGTTTTGTATATCAGATATTCTATGGAGGATGTACAAAGCTATAGAAAAACAGTTGACAGATTTGCAGCAATTGCAGATTCGTTAGTTGCTGTTTTTGCACTTATTATGGCATGGATTTGTTCGGTAGCGTTTAACAGACCGATTAAGGAAATGTACGGTTCAATTAAGAGAATTACACATGGTCATACACATGATGAAAATAAGAGTAAATATCCTGAAATAACGAAAATAACAGAAGATTTCTCTCATTATGTAGATAGAATGAAAGCACAAAATAAAACAAGACAGGAATTTGTTTCAAATGTTTCCCATGAGTTAAAGACACCGATTACATCAATGAAGGTGTTGGCAGAATCCTTAATTGGAAATCAGGGGATGCCTGAAGAATTATATCAGGAATTTTTAGGTGATATTTGTAAGGAAATTGACAGGGAAAATGACATTATAACCGATTTGTTAAGTTTGGTTAAAATGGAAAAGCCGGATGTAGAACTTAATATTTCAACTGTAAATATCAATGAAATATTAGAGACTGTATTAAAACGACTAAAACCTATTGCTGAAAATAAAAACATCGAGCTTGTATTTGAAAGTTTCAGACCAGTTATTGCCGATGTAGATGAGATAAAATTTGCAAGTGTTGCAACTAACTTAGTTGAAAATGCAATAAAATACAACAATACGGATGGGACGGTTACAGTTTCACTTAATTCAGACCATCAGTATTTTTACCTAAAGGTAATTGATACAGGTATTGGTATTGCAGAGGAAGATCAGGAAAGAGTTTTTGAAAGATTCTTTAGAGTGGATAAGGCAAGAGCCAGAGAGACCGGTGGAACAGGTTTAGGTTTGGCTATTACAAAAGATATTGTTCTCAAGCATCATGGATCAATTAAGATTCATAGTAAAGAAGGAGAGGGAACAACATTTATTGTAAGAATTCCGCTTAAATATATTGTATAAGGGTGTAAAAATGAAAACTACAAGAATTTTAATTATTACCGTAATGTTAAGTATGGTTGCATCTTTGTTTGTTGCCTGTGGCAATAATGAAGAAAAGAAAAAATCAGGTTTGTCAGTTTACTACGTTTCAAAAAGTGAAAATACAGTTGCAACTGAACAACATAACCTGAAAAATAAAAGTACAATTCAAAGTATTGGTGAAATACTTGATTGCTTGACTACTCAGGGAAAAGAGCAGAATCATAAAAGTGCAATACCAAAAAGTGTAAAGGTAAACGGCTATGACTTTTTAGACGGAGTAGTGAAAATAGATTTTAGTAAGAAATATTATGACTTAAGTTCTAAAAGAGAACTGCTACTTAGGTCTTCAGTTGTTTTAAGTCTTATACAGTTAAAGTCAGTTGAGTACGTTGCATTTACTGTAGAAGGAAAACCATGTATAGGAAAAGACGGAAAGTATTTAAATGCAATGAATGCTTCTGATTTTGTATCAGATTTAGGAAACAATAAGCAGGATAAACAGGATTTTATTTTATATTTTTCTAATGAAAAAGGGACAGCATTAAAAGAATATAAATTAAAAAATGTTAAATATGGAAATAAAACAAAGGAAAGATACATTGTTGAACAGCTGATTAAAGGTCCTTCCAGAAAAGGATTTGTAGGAACTTTGTCTTCCCAAATTAAGATATTAAGCGTTGTTACAGCGAACAGTATCTGTTATGTAGACTTTGACAGTAATTTCTTAACAGAACGAAATCAGGTGGCACCTAAAGTTGTTATTTATTCTATTGTTAATTCACTATCGGAACTTGATAAAGTTCATAAGGTTCAGATAAGTGTTAGAGGTGAAACTTCAATTAAGTACAATGAGGAAATTTCTTTAGAGCAGCCATTTATAAGAAATTTAGATTTAATTAAATAGAAGGTGAAAAGCATTAAACGACCAATTTTTATATCATTTTTGGCTTTTGTATTTGGAGAGTTTATTGCTGAAACTAATTTATGTAGTGGAATAAGGATTGGGATTATAATTACTTCCATTGTATTTATAGTAGGTTATACAATCATCACTAAACAACAGGTAAGTTTTTTAGTGGTGATTTTTTTGATTTTGGTTATGGGTTTGGTTATTACGAAATCAGAACAGGCTACCAGAGATGAAATATATTCCATAGAAGACGGTAATGTTAAAGTAAGTGGGATAGTTGCAAAAATAACAGAAACGAAAATGGGGTACGGAATTTATTTAAGGAAATCCAAATTTGACGCTGGAAAAAATGAAAATATAATTTTATATGCAGAGGATGTTTCTAAAATAAAAATAGGCAATGTAATAGAAGTGCGGGGAGATTTTGAACAATTTGAAAATGCACGTAATCAGGGCAATTTTGACAGCAGGAAATATTACGAAAGTCTTGGTATATACGGGAAGCTTAGTGCTAATAAGATTGTTGTAGTCGATAAAAGAGTCAACATTTTTAAAGAAAATATACGCCAGTTAAAAAGCTTTATTGAAAAAAGACTTGATGATATATGCAATAAAAATAAATGGAATTTGGAAATATTAAAAAATAAAAATTCCATGTATGAGGCAATACTGTTAGGTGATAAAAATAATCTGGATACTGAAATAAAAGACTTGTATGCTTTTTCGGGAATTGCTCATGTGCTTGCTATTAGTGGGTTGCATATAAGCATCATTGGCATATTTATTTACAATAGCCTTAGAAGGAAATTTAAGTTTTTTGTATCAGCATTTTTTTCAATAATAGTGGTATTTTTATTTGGCTTTCTGTCAGGCATGGCTGTGGCAACAATTAGGGCAATGGTTATGTTTGCATTAAGATTAATAGGTGATGCTATAGGAAGAAATTATGATGGTCTTACGTCTATGTCCCTTGCAGGAATATTGTTACTTATCAACAATCCTTTTATTATTTACAATTCGGGCTTTCAGATGTCCTTTGCAGCAATTTTTTCCATAATAATAGTATGGAAAAAAATAGAGTATGTTTTTCAGTTTAAAGAAAAAATTAGAAATTTAGACAAAAACAAAGAGAACGATAACGTTATATCTAAAAAAGATAGAAGAATAAATAAATTAAAAAAAGTAAAGTACAAATGTGAAAGTTCCTTAATGTTTAGTGCAGTAGTGTCAATATTTATGAGCCCTATAGTAGCATATAATTATTATTCATTGCCAACCTACGGGTTCTTACTTAATCTTATAATTATTCCGCTAATGAATATTGTTGTTATATCAGGAATTGTTGGAATTATGTTGTCTTTAATAACAACAACGTTAGGAGTAGTAGGCATAATGCCGGGAGCGTTGGTTTTAGAATTTTATGAGAAATTATGTGATTTAATGGCTGATGTACCCTTTTCAAATATAACAGTGGGAAAGCCTGAAGTATGGCTGATAGTGTGTATTTATATATTATTTCTAATAGGAGTGTGTTGGTTAGAAAAAAGAAGAAAACAATTTGAAAGGAAAGAAAAAGTATTACGGAAAACTGTTCCTTTAGGCGGGATAACAATGATTGAAAAATTAAATATAGAAAGAAATAGAAGAGTAAAAGAGTTACAATTATACAGCGTTTTCCTTTTGCAAATTGTTTTATTCCAAGTTGTGATTTATGGTTATTATCCTGTAAAAAATAACATTGTGAATAGTAGAAAACTAAATATATCAATGCTTGATGTGGGACAGGGTGATGGGATATTTTTAAGAATGCCTAACAACACAACAATGCTAATAGACGGTGGAAGCACCACAGTAAAAAATGTGGCAAAGAACAGAATTGTACCAACTATTCAGTCAAGGGGACATGGAACAATAGATTATGTGGTAGTTACACATTGTGATGAAGACCATGTTAACGGTATAAATGAGCTTTTAAACAGTAGTATCAAAAAACTAAAGATTAAAAATATCATATTACCTGACATATATTTAAAGGATGAAAAATACATGTCAGTTGTAAACAGTGCAGAAAACAATAAAATAAATGTACTTTACATTACAAAAGGGAATAGCCTGAAAATAGGTAATGTGAAATTTACCTGTTTAAGTCCCGGAACGGAATACATAAATGATGACCGAAATGATTATTCAACGGTTTTGAGATTGGAGTACCATCAGTTTTCAATGGTTTTCACAGGGGACATATCCGGTGAAATCGAAGAAAAAATACTGGAGGACAAGTTAGTGGTTAATAATATAAGGGCATGTGTTGCCTTAAAGGTAGCTCATCATGGTTCAAAATATTCTACAACAGACAGGTGGCTTGAGAAAATAAAGCCAACTTATTCATTTATTTCCGTAGGAAAAAACAATATGTACGGGCATCCCACCCAGGAAACTTTAGATAGATTGGAGCAGGTGACTTCCAAAATATTTAGAACAGACTATTCAGGAGAAGTGGATATAATAAGTGATGGCAAGGAGATTAATATAATAGAAAACATAAAAAATACAGATAAGTAATAGTGGTTACTTGTTCATAAATTTAATGTATGTTAAAATTATGAACAATGTAAGAAAAAAGATACAATTATGGAAAGGCAGAAAAGTGAAAACATTATCAGAAGATATAAAATCAGGAAATTTTAAAAATGCATATTTAATTTGTGGTGAAGAGGAATACCTAAAGCTTAATTATAAGAATCAGATGATTAAGGCAATTGCAGGTGACGATACCATGAATCTGGCTTTATATGAAGGAAAAAACTTCGATGTTAATGAAGTAATAGATAATGCTGAAACATTTCCTTTTTTTGCAGAACACAGATTAATAGTTATGGAGTCAACAGGGCTTTTTAAAAGCGGTGGTGAACAATTAGCGGAGTATATGTCAAAAATACCTGAAAGTACGGTTTTTTTGTTTGTAGAACAGGATGTGGACAAAAGAAGCAAGATGTACAAGGCTGTTAAGGCTAATGGTTATATTTGCGAGATTAACAGACAGACGGAAAAAGACTTAAGTATGTGGGCTGCAAGAATATTTGCACATGACGGTAAGAAAATAACTAATGCTAACATGTCGTATTTAATAGGTAATGTTGGAACGGACATGGAAGTTCTTTCCAGAGAAATCGAGAAGCTTATTAGTTATGATTTAGACAAGGACGTTATATCCAAAGAAGATATAGATGCGGTGTGTATTAAACAGTTGAACGTTAGAATATTTGACATGGTGGATGCAATTTCCGTAAAGAATCAAAAGAAAACTTTGGACTGTTATTATGAGTTAGTAGCAGAAAAAGAACCACCAATGAGAATATTGTTTATGGTTTCAAGACAGTTTAACTTAATCCTTCAGGCAAAAGATTTATCAGCAAGAGGTATGGATAGAAATGCAATAGCATCTGTAATGGGTGTGCAGGGATTTATTGCAAACAAAAGCATTAATCAAAGCAGAAACTTTTCTGTAAATGAATTAAAGCTGGCATTAGCAGATTGCGTTGCAACAGAAGAGAATATAAAAAAAGGCATAATGGATGAAAACATAGGAGTAGAAATGCTCTTAGTTAAATACAGTAGAAAGAATTAAAATAAGAGAAAATAAATAAAAAAATAGAAAGACTTTCGTCTTCCTATAAACCAATATAATCTAATACAATAGAAATCTCTTCATGAACAGCTTCAACTAAATCATAACTTCCATTATGACAACACCAATCATAAATACTACCTCTACTAATTCTTAACATCATTTTAGCAGCATGTTCTTTATTCATATGTTGTATATTATTTAAGTTTTCTAAAAGTTTTTGATAAAGATATCTTTCATCACAATATAAATATGCATTTTCAGCATTTATTTGATTTTTAAAACAAATAGTTGTCATCTTTAAACCAATATCTAAAAAAACATCTTTAATTTGAAAATCTATTAAAAATAAAATAGCCTCTCTTTCACTATTAAAAGTTTGCTTTTCGTAAGCTTCTTTTAACATCTGATCAAATTCATAATATCCATAATCAATGATGGCTTCTTTATTTTTATAATGATAATAGACAGATCCTACAGAAACATTTGCTGCCTTAGCAATATCACTTACTTTTACCTTATCATATCCAAATTCATCAAATAACTTAAAAGCAACATCATATATTCTCTTTTTCGTTTCTTCTCTTTGTATATCTCTAGTAGTCATCCTATTCCTCATTTCTAAACAGAATAGATTTTATCAAAAGTTATAGAAAATTACAAATAAGTTACATATTTCCAGATTCTAATGCTTTAAAAAAATCATGTGCTTCATCATGGATATTTACTTTCTTTGTTGCCTCAAGAACATACCACGTAAATTCTAAATCTTGAATAATAATAGGAATTCTCTTACCACATCTTTGTAGAAAATAATCTTCTTCAATTAATCTTCTAGCAACATCACTAATCACTTCTAATAATTCATAATACCCTACTGGACCTTTTCCTATATATCTACAATTTTCATCATAACAATCAGGATCTTCATAACCAATATTCTCTATACCTTCTTGTTTATACCACGCAAATAAAGTTTCCATTCCTTTTTCATCAAGCATATCTTTATCATCTTGCTCTAAATATGCATAATTCCATCTTTCTTCACTATAAAGACCTTCATCATCTCCAGAATATTCACTTTTAAAGAAAGTTTCATTATTTAAAGAAATACTAAATTCACAAACATTAGAATATTCTTTATATGTATATGCTTCATTACTATATAGAAAAAAGGTAATAGAATAAGCATCTGACATATCCCAATGATCCATTTCATTTTTTATCTTATTATAAAAATATTCTCTTAAATCAATCATCACTCTAATCCTTTCTTTGTTTATTTATTTAATTATACTTGATAATCAAAGTGATTAAAATAAAAAAATCCTCCTCGTTGATTTCAACGAAGAGGACATTTTAATTAATCATTTCTTTTTCTTCTTGCTAATACAAATACACATCCTGAAATAAACATCATTACTGCAAATGCTGTAATTGCTGTATTATCTCCTGTTTTTACTTTTGATTTTTGTGATTTTAATTTAATATCAGATATGCCCCCTAGTTTATTTAACAATGTAGTTTTCCCTGTCCCATTTTCACCAACTACACCACTAATATTTAATATTTTGTCTGTTTTAAAAATATTAGGTATATTTTTCTTTTCAATAAACAACTCATTGTTTAAATTATCAAAATGAATATCATATTCAGGTGTAAAACAAAATTCTTGTTGTAATGTATCAATTGGATTATCACCAATCCAGATATATAATAATTCCATAAAATCCTCCCTATTTTTAATGTAGTTTTATAGTTTTGTAACCGATTACATTATAATATAAAAAGAAAGAGCAACACTCTAGTGCTACTCTTCATAACAAATTATTTCCTTTTAGCATTATTCAAGGAAGAACAAACTTTTAATCTCTTCTAAATAAATCTCTTGTATATACTTTATCTTCTACATCATCTAGACAACTATCATAGCGGTTCGCTATGATTGCTTGACTTGTTTCTTTAAATTTATTTAAGTCATTGACTACTTCACTTCCAAAGAATGTTGTTCCATCTTCTAATGTTGGTTCATAAACAATAACTTTTGCTCCTTTGGCTTTGATTCTTTTCATGACTCCTTGGATTGATGACTGTCTGAAGTTATCGCTATTTGATTTCATTGTTAATCTATATACTCCAACAATTACTTCATTTTCTTTTTTCTTATTGAAAGTGTTATTATCATCATATCCATAATAGTTTGCTTTTTCTAATACCTGATCAGCAATAAAATCTTTTCTTGTTCTATTACTTTCTACGATTGCTTCTATTAAGTTTTGTGGAACATCTGCATAGTTAGCTAATAGTTGTTTAGTATCTTTTGGTAAGCAGTATCCTCCATATCCAAAAGATGGATTATTGTAATGTGATCCTATTCTTGGATCTAGACATACTCCATTGATGATTTGTTGTGTATCTAATCCTTTTAATTCTGCATATGTATCTAATTCATTAAAATAAGATACTCTAAGTGCTAGATATGTATTGGCGAACAGTTTGACTGCTTCTGCTTCCGTAAATCCCATAAACAATGTATCGATATCTTCTTTGATGGCTCCTTCTTGTAATAATGATGCAAATGTATGAGCTGCTTCTACTAGTCTTTCATCTTCCGTATCTGTTCCTACGATGATTCTTGAAGGATATAGATTATCATACAATGCCTTTGATTCTCTTAAGAATTCAGGAGAGAAGATGATATTCTTGCTTCCTGTTTTCTCTCTGATGCTTTGTGTATATCCTACAGGTATTGTACTTTTAATGACCATGATGGCATCTGGATTGATTTCCATTACCTGTTTGATTACACTTTCTACTGCACTTGTATCAAAGAAGTTCTTCTTTGAATCATAGTTGGTTGGTGCAGCAATGATAACAAAAACAGCATCCTTATATGCATCTTCTGCATTTAAGGTTGCTGTTAGATTTAATTCTTTTTCTTTTAAATATTTTTCTATATATTCATCTTGAATAGGACTCATACGATTATTAATCTTATTCACCTTATCTTCTATGATATCCACAGCCATCACTTCGTGATGTTGTGCTAATAATGTAGCGATACTTAATCCTACATATCCTGTTCCTGCGACTGCTATTTTCATAATCTATTCATCTCCCATATAAAATTCTTTATACCATCTAGCAAATTCTCTTAGTCCATCTCTTAATGATGTACTTGGTTTAAATCCAAAATCTCTTTCCAATGCACTTGTATCAGCATAAGTTACTGGCACATCTCCTGGTTGCATTGGTACAAGTTCCTTATGTGCTTCAAAATCATAATCTTCCGGCAATACTCCTGCACTGATTAGTTCCTGTTGCAATATATCTACAAACTCTAATAGGTTTTCTGGATGACTGTTCCCTATGTTATAGACTGCATATGGTGGTATTGGTAAACCATCTTCTCCTGTCTTTCTTTCAGGAGCTTTCTTCATTACTCTTGATACTCCTTCTACGATGTCATCGATATATGTAAAATCTCTTTTACAGTTTCCATAGTTAAAGATCTTAATTGTTTCATTATTTCTTAGTTTATTAGTAAATCCAAAATAAGCCATATCTGGTCTTCCTGCTGGACCATAGACTGTAAAGAATCTAAGTCCAGTAGATGGAATGTTATAAAGCTTACTGTAGGCATGCGCCATAAGCTCATTGCTTTTCTTTGTTGCAGCATATAAGCTTACTGGATTATCTACCTTATCATCTGTACTGTATGGTACTTTCTTATTAGAACCATAGACACTGCTTGATGATGCATAAATAAGGTGTTCTACACCTTTGTTTCCATCATCATAGGAATGTCCACAGGCTTCTAGAATGTTATAGAAACCAATCAGATTACTTTCGATATAGGCATCAGGATTACTGATAGAATATCTTACCCCTGCCTGAGCAGCTAAATTGACTACGATATCAGGTCTATGCTCATCAAAGATCTTATCTATCAGCTTCTTATCAGAAATATTTCCATAATAAAAAGACCACTTGTTCGTAGTCTTCTTTACTTCTTCTTTAATTTTATTCAGTCTGTATTCTTTTATTGATACATCATAATAGTCATTCATATTATCGATACCGATAATATGAATATCTTCATTTTCTTTTAATAATTTCAATACCAGGTTAGAGCCGATAAATCCGGCTGAACCTGTAACAAATATTACTTTTTCCATTTATTTTCTTCTTTCATCTAACTTTTCTTTTTTTCCACAATTCTTTTTAATAAATCCGTTGTTTCTTTAAAATATTCATTTTTAAATGAAAAAATAACAATTAATAATATTGATAAAATAATTGACAATATTCCACGTAAAATCATATCAATTATAGGATTTATTGTGGGTAAAATATTACAAAAAACATATACAATTAATATAATAGTTATACCTTTTATCAAATCAGTGATAGTATCCTTTAAATATTTGTAAGAAGATATTTCAAACGCCTTTTTACTAATAACAATCCCTTTATGTATTAAAGTAAAAAATAATGTTGGTAATGTTAATCCTAGCAAAATACCTTCCATTCCATACATTATACCACCGAAATATCCAAACATAATTGCCGAAACTGCTTGAATCACCATATATCCAGCATCGTACCCATGTAATCCCATTGCATTTTGTATAGAAATAATTGGAATATTTAATAAATAAATCAACATATTAAACATTAATATAAGTACGCTCGTATAATTCAACATAAAATTTTTACCAAATACTATATTAATAAAATCCTGAATACAAACCATAAATCCTGCACAACAAACAAATGCTAATGAA
>OGWS01001340.1_pt1 | contig 19922 bp, 19 predicted proteins | sample 1576111 | NCBI WGS metagenome assembly OGWS01 (sample SAMEA3541534, study PRJEB24748) | human gut metagenome | biome: human gut; feature: human-associated habitat; material: faeces | place: China | collected 2012
TTCCGTTCTCATCCAGTGTAACATTCTCAAGAAGAGCGTCACGAACGATTGCATTGTAGATATCCGGCTCAGATTCTTTGTCAAGGTTGATAACCTTAGCATAGCATCCACCTTCAAAGTTGAATACTCCGTTGTCATCCCAGCCATGCTCGTCATCACCGATGAGGAGTCTCTTAGGATCTGTGGAAAGTGTAGTCTTACCTGTTCCTGACAGACCAAAGAAGATTGCTGTATTTTCACCGTTCAGGTCTGTATTAGCTGAGCAGTGCATGGAAGCCATTCCCTTCAGTGGAAGGAAGTAGTTCATCATGGAGAACATACCTTTCTTCATTTCTCCGCCATACCATGTATTTACGATAACCTGCTCTTTGCTTGTGATGTTGAACATTACGGCTGTCTCAGAGTTAAGTCCGAGTTCTTTGTAGTTCTCAACCTTTGCCTTGGAAGCATTGTAAACAACGAAATCTGGCTCGAAGTTCTCAAGCTCTTCTGCTGTAGGCTTGATGAACATATTTGTTACGAAGTGTGCCTGCCATGCAACTTCAACGATAAAACGGATTGCCATACGAGTATCTTTATTAGCTCCGCAGAATGCATCTACAACGAAAAGTCTCTTATTGGAGAGCTCTTTAATTGCAAGATCTTTTACAGCAGCCCATGCTTCCTGAGTAGCCGGGTGATTATCATTTTTATATTCGTCAGATGTCCACCAAACTGTATCTTTGGAGTTCTCATCCATAACGATAAATTTATCTTTAGGGGAACGACCAGTGTATACACCTGTCATTACGTTCACTGCACCAAGTTCACTTTCCTGACCTTTTTCGTAGCCTTCCAGCTCAGGTTTCGTCTCTTCTTCAAATAACATCTCATAAGAAGGATTGTATACAACCTCTGTAGTTCCGGTAATGCCATACTTACTTAAATCAATTTTTGCCATCTTACATGTACCTCTTTCTTTATAGTAATATAGAACCTTTCTGCAAATGCAGATGTTACAATATCCTTTTCTAATTATACATATTATAGGGATAAAATCAACAAGAATCCTGTAAAATTTTTAACAAAGAGAATGAAAAAAGTAGAAACAAATTCTAAAATTTTTCAAAAAAGTAAGGAGTCCTGTGAAAAAGAAACCTTGATTTTAAGTATATCGCAATTGTTTATTTTATGGTAGAATAGCGGAGGAATCCCAGGAAGGAGAGTTCTCCGGGAGAAAGTTACTTAAAATCAGAGATAGTATTTGCTGAAAAAAGAAAAATATGCTGGAAAAAATTTTAAATCAAAAATTAGAAGAAATAAAGCCACTGGATGTGGAAAGTATGAGGCAGGCGGAAGAACGCTGGAAGACGGTTGCAAAGCCACTGCACAGTCTGGGAAAGCTGGAAGAGGCAGTGATCCGAATGGCGGGTATCCGGGAAGATGCGGATTTTATAATGAAGAAAAAGGGTCTAGTGATCTTCTGTGCGGATAACGGAGTGGTGGCAGAAGGTGTGACGCAGACGGGGCAGGAAGTGACTGCGATTGTTGCGGATAACTTCACAAAAGGGGCAACGAGTGTGTGTATTATGGCAGAAAAAGCCGGTGTGGATGTCCTGCCGGTCGATATAGGAATGGCGGTCGATGTTGCTTCTCTGACCGATCCCTCCAAAAAGATCAGTTACGGGACAGAAAATATGGCTCACGGTCCGGCGATGACGCGGGAGCAGGCGATCAGAGCCATTCTGACCGGGATCGAGATCGCCGGCGAGAGAAAAGCAGAGGGGTATGATCTGCTGGCAACCGGTGAGATGGGAATCGGAAATACGACTACCAGCAGTGCAGTCGCTTCCGTATTGCTTGGAAAAAGGGCAGAGGAAGTAACAGGCAGAGGAGCAGGATTAAGTTCGGAAGGATTGCAAAGAAAAATCCGGGTGATCCGGCAGGCACTGGAAAAAAATCGCCCTGATCCCGGTGACGTGCTGGATGTAGTGGCAAAGGTCGGAGGATATGATATTGCCGGAATGTGCGGACTTTTTTTAGGTGGTGCGATCTATCGGATTCCGGTGCTGATTGATGGATTTATTTCCTCAGTTGCAGCACTCTGTGCAGTCAGGCTGGCACCACTTGCGGGGAAATATCTGTTTGCATCCCACTGTTCAAAAGAACCGGGAGGAAAGAGGGTGCTGGATGCCCTCGGAATGTCTGCCATGATCGTGTGTGACCTGTCACTGGGAGAGGGAAGCGGTGCGGTTGCAGCGGTTCCGCTTCTGGAAATGGGACTGGATGTCTACCGGAAAATGAGTACCTTTGAAGAGATTCAGGTAGAACAGTATCAGGAGTTAAAATAGGAGTTAAGAAAATGTGGATTTTCAATTCACTGATCATTGCGATTGCAATGTATTCAAAAATTCCCATGCCACAGGCAGAGTGGAATGAAAAAAATATGAGATATGCGATGTGTTTTTTCCCGGTTGTGGGAGTGGTGATCGGAGCTGCAGAATTTGCGGCAGGGTATGCACTTCTTCATTGGCTGCATTGTAAACCATTGCTTTTTTCGGTGGCTATGACGCTGATCCCGGTGCTGATCACGGGCGGGATCCATCTTGACGGTTTTGCAGATACAGTGGATGCCATGAGTTCTTATGCAGAACGGGAAAGACGGCTTGAAATATTAAAAGATCCGCATACGGGAGCATTTGCCATTATTGGACTTTGCTGCTATTTCCTGGCAAATGTCGGAATATGGAGTGAAATAGGCGAGAAGAAATTACTGGTCGCCTGTTGTATTTTCGCATTTTCCAGAGCTATGAGCGGACTGGCAGTAGTCAGTTTCAAAGCTGCAAAGAACAGCGGATTGCTGCGGACATTTCAGGATGGAGCAGCAAAGCGGAGAGTCAGAGTGGTTATGATGCTGTGGGCAGTACTGACGGCTTTTATTCTGCTGAAAATTTCACCAGCAGCAGGGACTGCAGCGTTGGCGATGGGAATCGCAATCTATGTCTATTATTATTTATTCAGCAGAAAATATTTTGGTGGAACGACCGGAGATCTTGCAGGATATTTTCTGCAGCTTTGTGAGTTGGGGATGCTTGCGGGAATTATGCTTGCAGGATAAAAGATAAGGAGAAAAAATGGAACTTATATGGATCAGACATTTGCAGACACCGGGAAATGAAAAGCGACAATATATAGGAAGTACGGACGAACCATTGTCAGAGAAGACAGTAGAAGGTTTTTTGAAAAATCCTGCAGGATATTCTGAAGTGGAGCGGGTGATCTGTAGTCCGATGCTTCGCTGTATTCAGACAGCAGAACTGATGTTTCCGGGAACGGAACGAAAGACCGAGCCGAGGTTAAGAGAGTGTGATTTCGGACAGTTTGAAGGAAAGACGTATGAAGAACTGAAGTCTGTACCGAAGTATATTGCATGGCTGAAATCGAATGGTACGATTCCATTTCCGGGTGGGGAAGAACAGAGCGTTTTCCGCAGAAGGAGCGTGGAAGGTGCGATTGAGCAGATCGAATGGCTGATTGAAAAAAAGGTACAGCGGGCGGCTTTTGTAGTACATGGAGGCACGATCATGGCAGTATTTGAACAACTTGCAGAAGAAAAGAAGAATTTTTATGACTGGCAGGTGGGTAACGGTAGTGGATATCGGGTGATAATTGACGAAAAAGAGTGGAAAACCGGTAATAAAAAGCTGCGGAAGGTGGAAAAGTTATGGGATTAGTTTCGCTGGGAGCGTGTGTAGCGGGATTTGTACTGGATTTTATTTTTGGTGATCCTGTCTGGCTGTATCATCCGGTACGGCTGATCGGAAAGTGGATCTCGTTTCTGGAGAAGCTGCTCCGAAGAAAGACGGGAGAAAAAGGACAGATTGCTGCAGGAGGAATCTTATGGATTCTGACGGTTGCAGTGGTATATGGTGTGACGGCAGGGATCTTGTGGATCGTACGGAAATGGAGTCCGGCAGCAGGATTCATACTGGAGACATTCTGGTGCTATCAGATTTTTGCAGCCAGATGTCTTGTCAGCGAAAGCGGAAAGGTTTATGAGCGGTTAAAAGAAAAAGATCTGCCAGGATCGAGAAAGGCAGTTTCGATGATCGTCGGAAGAGATACGGAAAATCTGAGCTTTGAAGGAGTGACGAAGGCGGCTGTAGAGACCGTTGCGGAAAATACTTCCGATGGAGTGACCGCACCGCTTCTGTATCTGCTTCTGGGAGGTGCACCACTGGGATTTTTATATAAGGCAGTGAACACGATGGATTCGATGTTGGGGTATAAAAATGAAACGTATCTTTATTTTGGAAGAATCCCTGCGAAAATGGATGATCTTTTCAATTATATTCCGGCAAGACTGACGGCATGGTTTATGGTACTGGCGTCTTTTCTGACCGGGCTGAATGGAAAGAATGCGTGGAAGATCTACAGAAGAGACTGCCGAAAGCATGCGAGTCCTAATTCGGCACAGTCAGAAGCGGTCTGTGCCGGGGCATTGGATGTGCAACTGGCAGGAGATGCGGTATATTTTGGCAAGATCCACAAAAAGGAATTTATCGGAGATCCACTCCGCAAGATCGAGGCGGAAGACATTCCAAGAGCAGGAAGGCTGATGTATGTGACGACGGTTCTGATGCTGCTTGTATTTGGCGGAATCAAATTACTGATCTGTTTGCTGTAGTTGGATGAATACCTGACGAGGAACAGCGTAGAATTTCATGCCCATTCAGGCTATCGGCTTGTGGGAGAATTTTATGACTGTGGTTATAAGTTCGGAAGATGGTATAATATGGTGTGGATGGAAAAGAGGATCAATACGGATCAGAAAGTACTTCCGGTAAAATGGTTCGGGGAATACCGGGAAGAACTGGAACGGTTACTGGAGCAGCAGAGAGAAGAGCAGGAGTAAGAGATGCAGTACGCACATGGCGGAGATATTTATACATATAAAAATTTACTGGATTTTTCCATTAATGTAAATCCATTAGGACCTGCAGATGCAGTTGTTGAAGCGGCAGCCCGGTCGTTGCAGAGGATCGGAGAGTATCCCGACAGCCAGAGCAGGGAATTAAGAAATGCACTGGCAGAAAAAAAGGGACTGGCAGCAGAACAGTTTGTGATCGGAAATGGAGCAGCAGATCTTTTATTTTCACTGGTACTGGCAGAAAAACCTCAAAAAGCAATGATCGTGATACCGGCATTTTCAGAATATGAGCAGGCTTTAAAGACGGTAGGATGTGAAATCCTGTATCATGAAGTAAAAAAAGAAAATAATTTTCGTCTGGGAACGGATCTGACAGAAAAAATCACATCAGAACTGGATTTCTTATTTTTATGCTCTCCGTCGAATCCGGCGGGACAGGCAGTGGAAAAGGAGTTTCTTATTAAAATAGCTGAAAAGTGTGAAAAAGAGCGGGTCAGACTGGTGCTGGATGAATGTTTTGTGCAGTTCCTGACTTCAGGGGAAGAGGCATCCATGCAGTTGGAGACCGGCAGGTTCAGGTATCTGTTCGTATTGCAGGCTTTTACAAAAATCTATGCAGTTCCGGGAATCCGTCTTGGGTACGGGATCAGTTCTGATAAAGCATTGCTGGAACGGATGGAGACGGTACGTCAGCCGTGGAGCGTATCAACTCCGGCACAGGCTGCGGGACTTTCAGCATTGAAGGAAGACCACAGAGAAGAGCAGACACGGCAACTGGTAAAGTCAGAGCGGGAAAGAATGGAAAAAGAACTGGAAAATCTGAGAATAGAGTACATTCCGTCGGAGGCGAACTTTCTTCTTTTTAACAGTGAGATCAACTGGTTTGAAGAGTTGAAGAAGCGGGGGATCCTGATCCGGGACTGTGCAAATTACCGGGGACTCGGGAATGGCTGGTACAGGATGGCTGTCCGGCTGCCGGAAGAAAATGACCGGTTACTGGAATGTATGAAGCAGGTGTTGAACGAGAGGAGCTGAAAAGATGGCGAAATGTATTATGATCCAGGGAACAATGTCAAATGTGGGAAAAAGTGCCATAGCAGCAGGACTTTGCAGAGTATTTAAGCAGGATGGATACAAAGTTGCACCCTTCAAATCGCAGAATATGGCATTAAATTCTTTTATTACCCAGAATGGTCTTGAGATGGGGCGGGCTCAGGTAATGCAGGCAGAAGCAGCAGGGATTGAACCGGAAGTGAGTATGAATCCGATCCTGTTAAAGCCTACCAATGATACAGGTTCGCAGGTTATCATCAACGGAAAACCAATCGGGGTGATGTCTGCAGTAGAATATTACCGTCATAAGCGGGATTATATTCCTTATATTTTAGAGGCATATCGGGAACTGGAAAAAAAGTATGATGTGATTGTGATCGAAGGTGCAGGAAGTCCGGCAGAGATCAACCTGAAAAAGGATGATATCGTCAATATGGGAATGGCAGAACTGGTGGATGCACCTGTACTGCTGGTGGGAGATATTGACCGGGGAGGTGTCTTTGCCCAGATTGCAGGAACCGTTATGCTGTTGGAAGAAAAGGAACGGAAGAGAATCGCAGGAACTGTGATCAATAAGTTCCGGGGAGATGTATCCATTTTAGAGCCGGGACTGAAAATGCTGGAAGACAGAACGGATATCCCGGTTCTTGGTGTTGTGCCGTATTTTTATCTGGATCTCGACGAGGAAGACAGCCTGACGGAAAGATTCCATAAAAAGGAAAAGCCGGGACTTGTGGATATTGCGGTGATCCGGTTTCCAAGGATCTCAAATTTTACGGATCTTGCACCGCTGGAGGCAATCAAAGAAGTTTCAGTCCGGTATATTTCATCTCCGGCAGATTTCGGACAGCCGGATCTGGTTATCCTTCCGGGCAGTAAAAATACGATCAGTGATCTGCTGTGGATGCGTCAGAATGGTCTGGAGGCGAAAATTCTTCGCTACAGTGGAAATGGAGGGGCGGTTTTCGGTATTTGCGGAGGCTATCAGATGCTCGGCAGGGAAATACAGGATCCGGACGGAATCGAGGAAAAAGGCACAGTACAGGGATTGGGGTTACTTCCGGTCTGCACTGTATTTGGACAGGAAAAGAGAAGAACGAGAGTAGAAGGAAAATTCCGGGATATGGGCGGTATTCTGAAAGAACTGCAAGGAATCCGGTTTAATGGATACGAAATCCATATGGGAAGATCAGAAGTGGATACAAAATCAGACAGGCTGGTTTCAATGAGGGAAGAAGGAACCGAAGAACCACAGAGATATCATGAGGATGGGGCCCAGAACGGAAATGTCTATGGCTGTTATGTACATGGTATTTTTGATGAAAAACTGGTGTCAGAAGGAATTGTTTCTGCTATACTGAAGCAGAAAGGTTACGATACCCTGCAGATTGAGGGAAAAGACTGGAATAGCTATAAAGAAGAGCAATATGATCAACTGGCCGATATACTCAGAGAAAGTCTGGATATGAAGGCAATTTACAAAATGATGGAATAACAGGAGGAGTTGCAGATATGGGAAGACAGATTAAATATGGACATCTTTTACATGGCGGAGACTACAACCCGGAGCAGTGGCTGGACCGCCCGGATATATTGAAAAAGGACATTGAGTATTTTAAAGAGGCAAAAATCAATACGGTATCTGTAGGAATGTTCTCCTGGGCGATGCTGGAGCCGGAAGAGGGAAATTATCAGTTTGACTGGCTCGAAAAAGTGATTGATTCACTTTACGCAGAGGGAATTTCTACAATTTTGTCCACACCGTCCGGTGCAAGACCGAAATGGCTTTCTGATAAGTACCCGGAAGTACTGCGTGTGAATGAAAAGAGGGAGAAGAATCTGTTCGGTGGAAGACATAATCACTGTTATACCTCACCGGTATACAGAGAAAAAGTGGCAGAGATCGACCGCAGGCTGGGAGAAAAGTTCGGAAAGCATCCGGGTGTGATTCTGTGGCATATCTCCAATGAATTTGGTGGAGAATGTCATTGTCCGCTTTGTCAGGAGAAGTTCCGGGAGTGGCTGGAAAAGAAATATGGTATGATTGAGAATCTGAACAGCCGGTGGTGTACGACATTCTGGAGTCACCGGTATCAGAGCTTTTCTCAGATCGAAAGTCCTTCTTCACTGGGAGAAAATGAGCTTCACGCATTAAAGCTGGACTGGAAGAGGTTTGTGACGGAACAGACAGTCGATTTCATGAAGGCGGAAATAGCAGCTCTCAGGGAGACTGGAACGGAAATCCCGGTGACGACGAATCTGATGTATGATTATGACGGACTGGATTATAAAAAGTTCAGGGAAGATGTAGATATTATATCCTGGGATAATTATCCGGGATGGCATAAAAAAGAAGAGTGGCTGACGGCAACAGATGCAGGAATGCAGCATGATCTGATGAGAAGTATCAGAAAAGCTCCGTTCCTGATGATGGAATCCTGCCCATCTGCAACGAACTGGAAGCCGATCAATAAGCTGAAGAAACCGGGAATGCTTCTGGCAGCGTCTCTGCAGGCAATCGCCCATGGTTCAGACAGTGTCTTGTATTTTCAACTGCGTCAGAGCCAGGGAGCATCTGAAAAGTTTCATGGTGCAGTGATCGATCATTACGGTGGAAATGATACCCGTGTCTTCAGGGAAGTGACAGAAGTGGGAGAGGCACTTGAAAAGCTTCAGGAAGTGACAGGCAGTGTGACGTGTGCAAAGGCAGCGGTTTTATATGACCGTGAGAATGACTGGGCATTAAAGGATGCACAGGGACCAAGAAACGAGGATATGCATTATCAGGAGTGCGTTCTGAAGCAGTACAGAGCTTTGCGGGCAGAAGGACTGGATGTGGACGTGATCTCCATGGAGCATGCACTTTCTGATTATAAGATCCTGGCAGTGCCGATGGCGTATCTGTTCAGTGAGAAATACGAAGAACGTCTCAGAGAGTATGTGGCACAGGGAGGAACTCTGGTATTGACCTACTGGTCAGGTCTTGTGGATGAGACGGATAAATGTTTCCTTGGAGGTACACCTTATGGACTGATGGATGTGACGGGAGTCCGCAGTACAGAGATCGATGCTTTATTTGACTGGGAATCAAACCATGGAATACCGGAGCATGGAAACCGCCTGGGATTGCAGAAAGTTTATGAGTGTAAAAATCTCTGCGAACTGTCGGAAGTTTCTGATGCAGAAGTCCTGATGCGTTATGCAGACGATTTTTATGCGGGATCACCGCTTGTGACACATAAAGCGTATGGTGAGGGACATGCCTATTATGTAGGGGCAGATATGGAGCAGGCATTTTATGACGATTTATTTAAAGGCGTAGCAGAAGAAGCCGGTGTAAAAAGTCTGGCAGAGGCTGTTCCGGAGGGTGTATCTGTCAATGTACGTCAGTCGGAAAATGCAGAGTATCTGTTTATTCAGAATTTCAGCCGCAAAGAAGTGGTTGTTCCGGTGACAGGTGAATATCAGGAGATTTATGGAACAGGCAGTGAGGTCCTTGCACCGCTTCAGACAAGGGTACTGAAATTTGAGAGAAAGTGATCCTGCTGGAAAAGCAGAAGGAGAATCGGAATCTGAGGGGAGAATATATACAGAGACAGATCAGGGGAGAATAAAAATGAAAGAACAGCACAGTGAGTCAGAAAACAGAACAGAACTTTATGAGGATGTGCTTCTTGGGAAAAAATTATGGACAAGGCTGTATAGAAAGCTTTTCTGGAATGGAGTAAGTAAAAAGCAGATTGTAAAAGCCATGCTGAAGTATATTCCGGAGGATTTTAAGGGGAGACTGCTGGATGTACCGGCAGGAACAGGACTTTTTACTTACCGGAAATACTCATGGATGAGAGATGCGAGGATCATCTGTTATGACGAAGACGAGGAAATGCTTGACCTGGCAAAAAAGCGTTTTGCAAGAGACGGATTGGATCATGTTACCGTAAAGAAGGGGAATTGTGCGAAGCTGCCGTTTCGTAATGAAAGTTTTGATGCCGTACTGAGTATTGACCGGCTGAATGCGGTGGAAGATAAGAGAGAAGCCCTGTCGGAAATGACCCGCGTATTAAAGAAAAACGGAAGGCTGATCGGATGCTTCTACATCGAGGGAAGATCCGGGAAGACGGACCGTTTTGTAAAATGGTTTCTGATGAAAAAGGGGTGGTTCAAAGGACCTTTTGAAACCCAAACTTCTTTGCAGTTGAGACTGTCCCAGGATTATCAGGTGACGCATTTCCATCTGCGAGGATCGGTCGTATATTTTTGTGCAGTAAAGCGGGAAAAGCTACTTGGCGGGGAACAGAATAAAAAAAGCAGAGGTGAAAAGCAGAATGTGTACAGCAGCAACTTATAAGACGAAGGATTTTTATTTTGGAAGAACACTCGATTATGAATTTTCTTATGGAGATGAAGTGACGGTGACTCCGAGAAATTATAAGATCCCGTTCCGGTATATGGGAGAAATGGAATCCCATTATGCCCTGATAGGAATGGCTTATGTGGCAGAAGATTATCCGCTGTATTATGATGCAGTCAATGAAAAGGGTGTCGGCATGGCGGGACTCAACTTTGTCGGAAATGCAGTCTATCAGGAGATAGATGAGGCAGAAGACGGAAAAGAAAATGTCTGCCAGTATGAATTGATTCCATGGATACTGAGCCAGTGTGCTTCGGTCAGAGAAGTCAGAGAACTGTTAAGCCGGATGAATCTGGTCGGGACACCGTTCAGTGAACAGCTTCCGGCAGCACAGCTTCACTGGATCATCGCAGATGAGAAAGAAGCCATCACGGTAGAATCGATGAAGGACGGGCTGAAAGTGCATGAAAATCCGGTGGGTGTGCTGACGAACAATCCATCTTTTGAACAGCAGATGTTTCAGTTGAATAATTACATGCATCTGTCACCGAGACAGCCGGAAAATCATTTTTCAGAGAAACTGAATCTGACAGCATACAGCCGGGGAATGGGAGCAATGGGACTTCCGGGAGATTTGTCATCGGCATCCCGTTTTGCGAAAGTTGCATTTACAAAAATGAATGCAAAATCAGGAGATTCAGAACTGGAAAGCATCAGCCAGTTTTTCCATATTTTAGGTTCGGTGGATCAGCAGAGAGGCTGCTGTGAAGTGGCAGACGGAAAGTATGAGATTACCTTGTATACTTCCTGCTGTAATGCATCGAAGGGAATCTACTATTATACAACCTATGAGAATCATCAGATCACTGCTGTGGATCTGTACCGGGAGGAACTTGACGGAACAAAACTTTCCAGATATCCGCTGATCACGGGGGAACAGATCCGCTGGCAGAATTAATATAGAAGAACAGAGAACGAAAAAAGAAGACGAAAAGAAGTAAAAGAGAAGACAGAAAAAGATAGCAAGAGGACAACAGGATGGATTTTTCAAGACTTGAGAAGAGTATTATGGATGTGATAAAGGAGGAGCAGGCAAAGCTTGGCTACAGAAAGGAAAAGATACGGCTTTATTATCCGCTCAGTTCCCTGAACCATTTCTTTCAGGTAGAGGGAGATGTGACCGGGATGCTGGAAAAGCTGAACTGGTTTCCGGAGTATACAAAGCAGAGACTGGGACAGGTGGAAGTGACCAATGAGGGAGAGCGGTTCTGCTTTCATATCCCGGAAGAGGGAGTGGAGTATGTGCATGAGCAGATGAAAGAAAATGAGTTTATCAAAGAGCTGATCGGACTGTTGCAGAAGCATGACTGTACGATGGAGGAAATCTTTGATCTGTTCCGTTCCCATTCGGAAAAGGTGGAGATCCATGAGATGGACAACGGAGAATTTGACTACAGAGTCAGCTTTGCAGATGATCCGGAAGATTCCTATATTTACTGCTTTAAAGATGAAGGCTGTCATATCATCTATCATCGTTTTCTGCCGGAAGATTATGCAGATTTTGCATTTTAAAATGGATCAGGCAGTTTGGAAAAATAAAATGGAATCAGGAGAACAGGACGAAATCAGGAGGAACGGATGAAATTAACGATTCTTGGAACGGGAAATGCCACAGTCACGGAGTGCTATAATACGTGTTTTGTCATCAGTAATAAGGAAAACCATTTTATGATTGATGGTGGAGGCGGAAATATGATCCTGCATCAGTTGAAGTCTGCCGGGTTTGACTGGAAAGAGATGAGGGATATTTTTGTTACCCATAAGCATATCGATCATCTGTTGGGAATTATATGGATGATGCGGATGATCCTTCAGAATATGAACCGGGGAACTTATGATGGCGAGGCGACAATCTACGGACATGAAGAGGTGATCGCAATTCTTGAGAAGATTGCCGGAGAAGTTTTGTCTGAAAAAGAGACGAAAAATTTAGGAAAAAGGCTTCATATGGTTGTGGTAGAGGATGGAGAAGAAAGAGAGATCATAGGGAAACCGGTGACATTTTTTGATATCCATTCCACAAAAGCGAAGCAGTTTGGATTTTCCATGGAACTTGAACCGGGGAAAAAGCTGACCTGCTGCGGTGATGAACCGTATAATGAAGCGGAAAAGGTGTATGCACAGAACAGTCAGTGGCTTCTGCATGAAGCATTCTGTCTGTTTGGTGAGGCAGATCAGTTTAAACCATACGAAAAGCATCATTCCACGGTGAAGGATGCATGCGAGCTGGGAGAAAGACTGAATGTAGAGAATTTGATCCTTTATCATACCGAGGATAAAAATATTCTGAAAAGACAGGAAATGTATCTGGCAGAAGGCAGGAAATTTTATCATGGAAATCTGTATGTGCCAGAAGATCTGGATGTGATAGAGTTATGATGGAAGTCGTGACAGGGGGCAGCGGCAGTGGAAAATCTGCCTATGCAGAACAGAAGATCTGCGGATTGCAGCAGGGGACAGGCAGGCTTTACTATATTGCGACCATGTATCCCTATGGAAGTGAAACGGAACGCAAGATTGAGAGACACCGCTGGATGCGGGGCGGAAAAGGATTCAGGACACTGGAATGGTATACCGGTCTGTCAGAGTGCATAGAAAAGGAATTTTCCGGACAGGAAGGAGCAGAAAGACTAAGTGAAAGTTCGATCCTGCTGGAATGTATGTCCAATCTGGTGGCGAATGAACTCTATATGGAGCAGGGGGCGGGAAAGGATACTGTCCGCTCTGTGATCGAAGGAATCAGGCGGTTGAAGGAGCAGAGCAGAAATCTGGTCATTGTCACAAATGAGGTTTTTTCAGAATCCGTTCCTGATTCCGTGGAAATGAAAAACTATAAGAAAGTTCTTGGTGAGATTAACCGGAATCTTGCCGGGATGGCAGATCAGGTGACAGAGGTTGTCTATGGGATTCCATGGATCTGGAAGAAAGATGCCGGCTGTATACCGGGAAGACTGGTGGAATCTGCTGTGGATCATCATAAGGAAAATACTATGAAAAATTATGAAAAAACCGGAAAGGATCCGGAAAGGAAGAACGTTCATCTGATTATTGGCGGGGCATTCCAGGGGAAATTGCAGTACGCAGAAACGTTATATTCAAAGATCTGCTGGTATGATGGAGCAGAATGTCAGCCGGAGCAGCTTGAAAAGGAGCTGACGGAAATTGACGGGATTGTCCATTTTGAGCAGTTAGTCCGTCGGTGGATGGAAGATGGGCGTGAGACGGAGGAACTGACCGGACTGCTGATGAACAGAAGAAAAGGGCTGGTTCTGATCAGCGATGAGATCGGATATGGATTAGTCCCTGTGGATGCATTTGAGCGGAAATACAGAGAGGCTCATGGAAGGCTTATGACAGACCTTGCGGCACAGGCACAGCGGGTAGACCGTGTAGTCTGCGGGATCGGAACAAGACTCCGGTAGAGAAAGAAACGCAGGCAGGAATATGCCTGAAAAAAGACTACTAACGCAGGCGATAAGAAGTGGGAAGAAGGAAAAAGGTGATTCGGAAAATGAAAATGTTGACGGAAATTGAAAAAGTCCTGCCATCAGAAATTGAGAAACGCAGTTTTGAGATCATTACGGAAGAACTGGGAGATAAGAAACTTGTTCCCGGGACAGAACTGATCGTAAAACGCTGCATTCATACCAGTGCGGATTTTGATTATGCGGAGAACCTGGTTTTCTCTGAGGGGGCAGTAGAGCATGCGATGGATGCAATCCGAAGAGGAACACCGATCGTGACAGATACGCAGATGGGAAAGGCCGGGATCAATAAAAGAAAACTTGCAGAGTTTGGCAGTGAAGTGTACTGCTTTATGTCGGATGAAGATGTAGCGGCAGCAGCAAAGGCAAATGGTACGACCAGGGCGGCAGCAAGTATGGACAAGGCAGCGGCACTTGGCCGGGATGTGATCTTTGCGGTCGGAAATGCACCGACAGCACTGGTTCGTCTGTATGAGCTTATAAAAGAGGGAAAGATCCGGCCAGAACTGATCATTGCAGTACCGGTAGGATTTGTGAATGTAGTTCAGTCGAAAGAACTGATCCTGAGCCTGAAAGAGACTCCGTCGATCGTTGCACGGGGAAGAAAAGGTGGCAGCAATATCGCGGCATGTATCTGCAATGCCCTGCTTTATCAGATGTAGAGGGTGACAAGTGCAGAGCAGGAACAGATAGAAAGCAGATCTGCTGAAAAAATCTGAAAACAGAAAATAGAAGTTTTGAATGATATTATAGAAAATATTTATAACAAATTACCGGTCGGACAAAGGCTTGTGGACACTGTGTAAGACATTGAGATACCGAATGGTATCAGACAATGCAGTAGTGGTTGAAGCAAGAATCCCCCTGCTTTAGCTGTGGGGAGTGTCAAGATGGATATGATTAATAATCTGCTATTGGAAGTATTTGCAGCTTGTGCCGAGTTTGAGATGGAGAAACGTGAGAAGAGGCAGAGGGAAGGATACGAAGCCCTGAAAGCAAGAGGAGAATGGGATAAACTGGGAAGACCAGTCAAAATGACTCAGGAAGAATTTCTGAATAAGTGGGATCAGAAGGGAAAGAATGTAACGGATAAGGAATTTGCAGAAAGTCTTAATATATCAAAAGGAACGCTGCAGAGCTATAAAAAGAAATATTTGAAAGGGAAAAAATGAATATATGGCATTAATTGATAATGAAAAATTATATGAAAATATAGAAAAAAAATTAGAACTGATAAAAGCTGCAAAAGAACAGCCAGTAATTATGAAGCCATTTATTAAGGATTTTGCTTATCGCTTTTGCTGGTCCAGTAATGCTTTGGAAGGAAACACGCTGTCTCTTGATGAAACAATCTGTTTGATTGATTATGATGAAGTAAGATCGGGTCATACATACACGGAATATCAGGAAGCGAAAAATTTGTATAAAGCAATTAAAAAGGAAATGCTTCCATTGCAAAAAAGAGAGATTACAGAAGCTTGGATCAAAGAAGCAAATGGGGAAATTATAGAAACGGATGGAAACTATAGAACAGGATCGGTATATATAGGGAATTTAGTAGAAGCTGTTTACTATTCACCAAATGCAGATAACGTTCCAGAATTGATGGATACGTTTTTGAAAAGTGCTAATTTTGAAGGAACTTCAGTAAAAGAAAGTTTAGAAAAGATAGCATTGACTCATATTCAATTTGAACGGATTCATCCTTTCAAAGATGGGAATGGAAGGGTTGGACGTATGATTTTGAATCAGCAGTTGATTAATAATGGGTTACTCCCTGTTACATTTAGTGCTAAAGGAAAATATAGGCAGGCATTCCGGATTTATGATAGAAATAAAGATACATCCAGTATTGTGCATATTATAGGAAAAGCTCAGGAAGAAGCTATTAGCAGAATTACACAGTTGGATATTTCCCTAAAAAAGAGCTTAGATATTAATAAGGGAGAACAATTTGAGTGGTGAACACTCTTGACATTTAAAAAATCTGACTTATTACTGGCCAACATTGAGATTCTGGATTTTGACAGTTTGGCTGCGGAAAGTTATGGAAAGATCCGGGCTGATTTAGAAAAAGCAGGAACACCAATCGGTCCATTGGACATGATGATTGCCGGTCATGCACAGTCATTAGGATATACGGTTGTTACAAATAATACAAAAGAATTTGATCGGGTAAAATCATTGAAAGTTGAAAATTAGGCAAATTAGTTGGAAGGGATGATTCTTCGGAATCGTCCCTTTTTTCACATGGTATCAAAATTAATTTTGATACCATGTGAAAAGGAGATCAGAACAAAAATTTTCTTTCAAAGGGAAATCTTCCTTTTTCGTGTACCATTCCCACCCTTTTCCGATCCATTCCGAATCTCCTTTTCCCTGCCCGTCTCAGGGAGAAAAAAGAGGAAAGTCCGCAGGCTTTTCTGAATTAAAGAAACCGCTCTAACCCGCTTTAGCAAAGCGGGGATTTTTTTCTTTAAAACAGTTCTTTTATACTACCGTTCCTGTTATGCAAATATGAAAATTTCCGTTATTAAAAATGTGAGGAGGCTGTAAAAAAACTCCCCTTAAACTTAGAGTATAATTATCATTGGCAAAAATAAAGGGAAGAGATCGAAACCTCTTCCCAATCATACAGATTTATCTTATTGTTTAATTGACGAGAAAAAACATAAGGAGTCTGTATGATGAATTCAATGATAAAGGAAAATGGTGTAACATTCAAGGAGTTAGAGAAAAATATTTATGCATGGGTCTGCCAGATCGGAAGAGAGTTCACAAAAGAATTCCTGGAACGGTATGACCGGATGCTGATGGAGGACAGGGACAAGAAGAAGTACCGGAATAAAGGTGCCAGACAGACAACCGTAAAAACCGTGTATGGTGAAGTGACTTATCAGAGAATGGTCTATGAGGTGATAGAGGAAGATGGCACCAAACGTTTTGTGTATCTTTTGGATGAAACACTGGAACTGGACCATGTGGGACTGATTTCAACAAACATGGCAGAATTGCTGGTAAAAGGGATCACGGAGCTGTCTTACAGGGAATGTGCCACGAAAGTCAGCGAGATGACAGGACAGACCATCAGTGCAATGGGAGTATGGAACGTCATCCAGGCGTTAGGGGAAAAGGTCTACAATGAAGAAGCAACGCTGACAGAAGAATATAAGAAAGGTCATGTAAAAGGGGAAAAAGAAGTTCCTGTCCTGTTTGAAGAAGCAGATGGAGTTTATATCAAACTGCAGGGCAAAGACAGAAAAAAGGAAAAGCAGGATAAGGCAGAGATCAAGATAGGGATCGCTTATGATGGCTGGAGAAAAACCGGTCCGGAGCGTTATGCCCTGGAAAATAAAGTAGTAGTTGCTGGTTTTTCAAAAGCAAAAGAATTCCAGGAATACCGGGAGGCAGTGATCGCACAGGAGTTCAATCTGGATGAAGTAAGCCAGAGGATCTTAAATGCAGAGGGGGCATCGTGGATTAAGAAAGTAAAAGATAAGAGTACGTGCTTCCAGTTAGACCCGTTCCATCGGAACAAAGCGGTAAAAGAAAAGATCCATGAAAGGACAGCGCGGGAAGCTGTTTTAGAACTTCTGAGGGAAGAAGAGATCGAAGAAGTATTCCGGTATCTGGAGATTTACCGGAACAGTCTGAGTGACGATGATGAGATTCAGGACGTGGAAGAACTGATCCGGTATTACGAGAATAACCGGGAAGGGCTCCTGCCATACCAGTCGCAGGGACTTGACCTGCCGGAACCACCAGAAGGGCTGGAATACCGGAACATGGGAACAATGGAGAACCATGTGTGGAGTGTAATTGCAAAGCGGATGAAACACGGGCACAGGAGTTGGAGCCGGAGGGGTGGGAATCATCTGGCAAAAATTCTGGCGAAGAAATGCAGTGGGAAACTGTATGAAGTAACGGAACGTCTGAGAAGCCCAGTATTTGAAGAAGAAAAAGTAGAAGAATTATATGGAGAGATCCTGATGTCGGCGAAAGCACCGAAGAAAGAAGAAAAAGGATACGAATATCCGGTGATGGGTCATGTGGTCGGACTGGACGGAAAGATACAGGGGGAGAGAAAGCGATTGCTACACATGGCTGGATATTAGAAATTAGTGTAGAAACAGGACTATTTCAACAAAAAGATAAATCAAAAAGAAAGTTGCCAACGATTACTTGACAGTAACATGTGTGGTCTTTGAGAAAATGTAAGCTTGCTTTTTGCCAGAAATCTACTATACTCTAATTAACGGGACTCATACTTAAAAAAAGAGAGGGAAAGACTATGGAATGGTTCAAGGAACATAAGAAGGCAGCAACCATCGGATTGGCAGGGATTTTTCTTCTTGTCCTCATCCTGATCGGGTGTGGGGTCGCATTCAGCGATTTGGGAAATGGATCAGATCAGAAGGAACAGGAAGCATCTGTAACCGACACAAAAAAAGAGACTGCAGAAGAGGAAAAAGTTCTGATGCGGAAGTAAAAAAAGAGGATGCTGCGAAAGAAGAGGTCTCTGAAGAAAAAACGGAGACTAAAGAAGAGGCAAAAAAAGAAGAAAAGACAGAAAAAAAGGATGATACCAAGAAAACCGGTACTGCATCCGCTACGGCTACAACCAAAAAGGAAGAAGCAAAACCTTCCTCCAGTAAGTCGTCCAGCAGTTCCAACACGAAGAAGACAGAGACAAAAGCAAATAGCTCCAGTTCTTCTAGTAGCAGCAAGCCGCAGCATACACATACCTGGGTAGCCCAGACGAAAAATGTGTACCATGAAGCAACGGGACACTACGAAAATCAGTGGGTACAGGATTCCGCAGCTTGGGATGAAGATGTTTATGCACCAAAGGTAATCTGTAATTGTGGAGCAGTGTTTGATTCTATTGATGCTTGGGATCAACATTGTATAGATGGATGTCGCCAAGGATATTATGTGGATGACGTAAAGACTGGAACAATCCACCACGAAGCAACCGGACATAATGAGCAGAAATGGGTGCAGGATTCTGCAGCATGGACAGAGCCCGTCACTACTGGATATAAATGCAGCGGATGTGGTGCGACAAAATAAATTCGTATTCTTTAGGAAAAAACTATGAAATGGTTCAAGGAACATAAGAAAGCAGCAAGTATCGGATTGTTTCTTCTTGTCCTGGTCCTGATCGGGTGTGGGGTCGCATTCAGCGATTCGGGAAATGGATCAGATCAGAAGGAACAGGAAGCCTCTGTAACCGACACAAAAAAAGAGACTGCAGAAGAGAAGAAAAGTTCTGATGCGGAAGTAAAAAAAGAGGATGCTGCGAAAGAAGAGGTCTCTGAAGAAAAAACGGAGACTAAAGAAGAGGCAAAAAAAGAAGAAAAGACAGAAAAAAAGGATGATACCAAGAAAACCGGTACTGCATCCGCTACGGCTACAACCAAAAAGGAAGAAGCAAAACCTTCCTCCAGTAAGTCGTCCAGCAGTTCCAACACGAAGAAGACAGAGACAAAAGCAAATAGCTCCAGTTCTTCTAGTAGCAGCAAGCCGCAGCATACACATACCTGGGTAGCCCAGACAAAAAGTGTGTACCATGAAGCAACCGGACACTACGAAAATAAGTGGGTGGAAGATTCCGCAGCTTGGGATGAAGATCAGTATACAGAAAAAGTGGTCTGCGGATGTGGGGCAACGTTTGATAGCGTAGAAGGTACTTACGGATGGGAACAACATTCGATTGATGGATGCAATTATGGCTATTCCGTACTTCCAGTAAAGACTGGAACAATCCATCATGAAGCAACCGGTCATAATGAGCAGAAATGGGTGCAGGATTCTGCAGCGTGGACAGAGACCGTCACCACCGGATATAAATGTAGCGGATGTGGAGCAACAAAAGAAAAAAGTTGAAAAGAAAATAGAGAAATAAGCTAGGGAAAGACTTTGCAGATGCAGAGTCTTTTTTTTCATACCCTAAATACAAAAAAGAAAGGAAAAAGTCATGAAAGTAGGAAAAAGACTAACCGCTTTTGGTGTGCTACCTGTCAATAGGACAATAAAAAATAATAAATTTTTGTATCGTCAG